>OHAQ01000756.1_pt1 | contig 25736 bp, 20 predicted proteins | sample 1577111 | NCBI WGS metagenome assembly OHAQ01 (sample SAMEA3541549, study PRJEB24748) | human gut metagenome | biome: human gut; feature: human-associated habitat; material: faeces | place: China | collected 2012 | reverse complement strand
GAAACGTGTTCTCTTATCTGAAGGAGCAACTTCAAGAATATAAACAACCTGCATAATTCCGGGAATATCTGGATTGCCTTGAAGAACGGAAAGATATACGCGTACGATAATCGGACGGATGCTTTTCAACTGCGTGTCGATGCATCCGGATATCTTTCTTCTCCGGTCTTGAATAATATCCTTTTTGATGTGGATAACCGCCTTTGGCTGTGTATGTCAACGGGTGTTTACTGTTGGGAAGAAAAGTCCGGCTTATTGCTTGCCGGGTTGAAAGGACAATGCGCCAATTGCATTGTGCAGATAGATGATACTGAATTCTGTGCCGGAACCAATAAAGGTATCTATCGGTTGAAGCGAGCGGATAAAACCGGTTTTTCTTCAGAGGAAGCGATACCTCTTCCCGCGGAAATGCATGTCGAATCATTGTGTGCTTTCGAAGATAAATTATTTGTAGGTACCTTTTCCGACGGGGCTTTTGTCGTGGATAAATCGACAAGGAAGGTGCGGTCTTTCAAAGAGTTCATCCCCCATGTTCCCATTCGCACTTTTGCACAGGCTCCTGATAATACCTTGCTGATAGGAGCTGACGGTGCCGGTGTTTTCCAGATAGACAGAACTACGGAACGGCTTCTGAAGCATTATATCACCAATGAAGATGATGAAAGAAGTCTGAATGGCAATACCGTTTCTGATATTTGTGTAGATGAATTTGGCGGCATTTGGGTGAGTACCTCTACCAATGGCATCAGCTATTTAGACCCCAATATTCCTGATGTAAGGAGAATGAAGCATGAACAGAATAATGCTAATTCCCTGAAATCGGATCATATCAATGTCATATTTCAGGATTCCGAGGGAGATTGCTGGTATGGCACAAACAATGGAGTCAGCCTTTACCGGCACAAACAACGTCAATGGAAGCACTTTCTGGATGGTACGGAGCATGGTTCTAAAGTTGTATTGGCTCTTGCTGAAGATTCAAGAGGAAACATCTGGGTCGGTGGATATGGTATCGGTCTTTATGCTATCCATAAGGGAACAGGCAAGGTGCAAAAGATGGAAAAACGGAAAACCGGTTCGGACAAGGGTGTGGCCACTGATTACATTTATGCTATCCATGCGGAAGGTGATTATCTTTGGATAGGTGGTATTGAAGGCGAATTTACACGCTACAATATGCTGACGAATACTTATACCTATTATCCGATTGATTGTGTAGGAGACTTGAAGTCCGGTAGAGACGGTTCATTACTGATAGCAGGATGTAGTGGTCTGGCTGTTTTCGATAAAGCTACGGGAAAAGCACAGTGGCATCAGAAGTTCGGAGATATTTCCCTGCACTATCCTATCCGATGCTTATTGCAATCTTCATCCGGAGATATATGGCTTGCCACCGACGGAGAAGGATTGGTACGTTTCAACCCTGATAGAGGAGAGGCGCGTGCCTATACTACGGATGACGGTCTTGCTTCCAATTCCATTAATAGCCTGTTGGAAGATAACGATGGCCGTATCTGGTTCAGTACGGAAAAAGAACTCTATTGCCTGGACTTATCAAACGATATTCTGATCAGTGCAAACGATTTTCTGGATATCACCTGGGGATATTATAACCCTAATTCAGCCTTCAAGCTGGACGACGGATGCCTTGCTTTTGGTACGGCGGAGGGAGTGATAACCTTTTCTCCTTCGCTGAACTTCGGACAGCATGGCCCTATCGAACTGATACTGACAGATTTTAAATTGCTTTATGAATCGGTGAAGGCGGGTATGAAAGGTTCCCTTTTAAAGACTAATATCAACGACACGCAGAAGATCGGCTTGAACTATAACCAGAATTCATTCTCCATTTCTTTCTCTGCCATCAATTTTACGGCTCCGCACAGAATAAGGTATGAGTATATGTTGGAGGGGCATAATGAAGAATGGGAACATTCCAATTCGGTGCGGAGCGTGAACTATATGGACCTTTCTTCCGGTACATACACATTCCGGTTGCGGGCATTCGATAAATATACCGGACAACAGATAGGGGAGCGCAGCCTGAAGGTGGTAATCAGTAGTCCTTACTGGGTTTCATGGTGGGCACTGCTGTTTTATTTTATATTGCTTTCTGTCTTTGTTTATATCTTTGTGCAGTATCGGAGGCATAAAGCCAATGAAGACCGGGTAAAGGAGAAGATACGTTCCTTTATCAGCATAGCGCATGATATACGCACCCCGATCAGCTTGATAAAGGCACCTCTGAGCGAACTTGAAGCACAGCGGGAGCTTCCGGAAGAAAGTAAGAAGACAGTGGCGGTAGCTGTGAAGAATGCCGAGAAACTGTTGAGTATGGTTACTCAGTTGTTGGACTTACAGAAAACGGAACTGCATGCCGAATGTCTGAAAGTCTCTCCTTACGATATCAAAGCTTATCTGGAAGAAAAGATAGCGGAGTTCCACATGGCCGCCCTGCAAAAGGGAGTGGAAATTCAGTTGAAGACAGAGGCGGACATGCCGCAGGTGTGGATGGACCGGGATAAGATGGATCATATTGTGGACAATCTCCTTTCGAATGCCTTGAAATATACGGAGAAAGGGATTATCTATATTACGGTAAGAACAACGAAGAAGAAATGGTCGATTGAAGTAAAAGATACAGGTATCGGCATTCCAAAAGAAGAACAAAGAAATATCTTTCATGAGTATTATCGGGCACAGAATGCCATGAACTTTCAGGAAACAGGTTCAGGTATCGGGCTGATGATTACACGGAGGATTGTGAAGCAGCATCACGGTGATATTTCGTTTAGCAGTACGGAAGGTAAAGGGACGACATTTACCGTTACATTCCCGTTGAAGATAAAGTCGGGGATAGTTGTTGAGCGAAAAGAAAATACGCAGGAAATACCCGCTGTTGATACCTTCCCGGAGCAGGAAGATGCCGGTAAGAATGTGTTGCTTCTGGCTGAGGATGATAAAGATATGAGGGAGTATCTGATGAACAGTTTGTCATCAGAATATAAAGTAATCGGAGTGGCCGATGGCGGGAAGGCTTTGGAGATGGCAAGGGAGATCAATCCGGATATCATTATTTCGGATATTGTCATGCCCGTGTTAGAAGGTGATGAATTGTGCCGTATACTGAAGTCTTCTGTCGATACGAGCCATATTCCTGTGATACTATTGACGGCTCTGAGTGAAAGGGAGAATATCATATTCGGACTCGAAGCCGGGGCGAATGATTATATAATTAAACCTTTCGACCTCTCTGTCCTGAAAGTCCGGATACGGAATATCCTCCAGAACAGGCAGCATCTTCGCGATACGGTGCTGTCCATGGATACTCCACCGGAAGATACGGATTATACCAGCCAGCTGGACAAAGAGTTTATGGATAAAGTGATGGAAGTGATTGATGAAGAACTTTCTAATTCAGAATTCTCTATCAACGACTTTTGCCGTATGCTGGGCATGAGCCGTACTTCCGTTTATAATAAGATCAAGACCTTGACCGGGCAGGGACCTAATGATTTTATCCGTATTGTCCGTCTGAATAAGGCGAAAGAACTTCTGGCTTCCCGAAGATTTTCGATTGGTGAAGTATCTTCCATGGTTGGATTTTCTGATTCAAAATACTTCAGTACTTGCTTTAAAAAGCAGTTTGGTACGAGTCCCAGCAAGATTTAAAGTATTAAAGATAGCTTTTTAACCACCACGGACAGGTATCAAACCTTTTTTGTTAGATAATCAACTCCCGTTTTCCTGATAGTGCGTAATATTGTGGACAGTAAACAATATTAAAAACGCAATAAAGAATGGAAACTTATTTAGGTCTTGATTTGGGTGGAACCAAGCTACTGATTGGTGAGGTGGACAGCCATGGTAATATTTTAAGGTATAAGAAATATGACTCCGGATATTTTAACCAGCAAGCAGCTTCGGAAATCATAAAGTCGTCACTCGATGATTATATCCGTACGGTGGGTTGGTGTGACCAGAAACCTGTCGGTATGGGAGTCGGGCTGATAGGGCGTGTAGATCCTAATCAGGGCATTTGGTTACAGATTGATCCGAGTCGGACGCAACCGATAGCGCTGGCAAAGGAATTGTCGGATATTTATGGTATCCCCTGCCATATAGATAATGATGTGAAAAGTGCCACTCGCGCTGAACGTGTCTGGGGATTCGGACAAATATCCAAGAACTTTATTTATATTAATGTAGGTACAGGTATTGCCGTCGGTACGGTTATCAATGGCAGGCAGATACGTGGCAGTCACTTCAATGCGGGTGAGGTAGGGCACGTGCGTGTGGGAGTGAATCTTGGCATTAAGTGTGGTTGTGGAAGAATGGATTGTGTGGAGGCCATTGCTGCCGGTATCGGTTTTGATAATTGCGCCCGTCTTCTTCGCAACCGGTATGAAACCAATCTGCATATCCCTGCAGAAAAGGGAGAACGAGTACTGATCAGCGAAGTCTTTGCGCTAAGCCAGAAAGGAGATCCTTTGTGTGTGGCTCTGGTTGAAAATGCTTCGGAAGCTTTGGCAAATCTTATCATGAATCTGGTACGGGTTACTGATCCTGATACGGTGGTATTGGGTGGCGGCATTGTGTCCGACGGATATATTCATGAGAAAATACTGGAGAAACTTCATCCTACTACGATGCGCTTTGTAACCAATGGCGTGGTTATCACTAAACTTAACCCGGGTTTTATAGGTTTGTTGGGTGCGGGCGCAGTGGCGATGAATATGTAAATAGTGATTAATGATTAGTGATAAGAAAGTGGGCTCATGAAAATAACTATAGCAAAGAGTGAAAAAGAGTTTGATTGTATCGCTGCATGGCGCATTATTGGTGAAATTCTGAATAAGCCGGAAAGTGTTATCGGACTTTCTACAGGGCGTACTACCGGCAACCTGCATCGCCTGGTTGGAGAAATCTATTCCCGATATCCTTTTGATGTTTCTTCTGTTACATTCTTCGGACTGGACGAGGTGACTAATGTACCCCGTGAGTATGCAGGTGCATGTTACACAATGCTGAAGACAGAACTGATCGATACGCTGGGCATCCAAGAAGATAACTTCTTGATGCTACCTACAGTCTCTGATGATTTTGACAAAGCCTGCAAGCTTTTCCAGCAAGAAATAGAGAGCCGTGGAGGTATTGACCTATTGATTTTGGGATTGGGTGAGAATGGCCATCTGGGTTTTAACCAACCTGGTTCTCCCTTAGGAGGAGAAACATGGGTGACTCAAATGAATACGGAACTGGAAGAACGTATCCGACGGGAAACGAATACACCGCCGGAGAAAGAACTGGGTGGTGCTACTTTGGGAATCCGGAACATCATGCAGGCCCGTAAAATCGTATTGGTTGCCAAAGGTGCGAACAAGGCGGATATCGTCAGGAAAATGCTGGAGGGACCCGTTACACCGGAAGTTCCTGCATCGGTACTTCAGCTTCACCCGAATTGCGAATTTCTTTTATTTAATACATGATACTATGACACAACAAGAAAAACAAGTGAACTATATGGGGCCATTTATCACAATGGTATTCCTGTTCTTCATTGTAGGTTTCCTTACTACTGCCAATACTCAGTTCCAGGGACCGCTGAAAGAAACATTCCTTGCCGAAGTGGGTGGCCTGAAAAACACATTCGCCACATTGATTACCTTCTCCTGGTTCCTGGCTTATCCGGTCTGTGGTCGGGTAGGGTCGTCCTGGATTAGTAAATATGGCTATAAAGGTACGCTGATGCGCGGACTGTTGGTAATGGTGGTTGGTTTGGGATTATTTTTCGCTTCCTCTTATTTTACGGTTTTCTTTCCGGAAGCCAACTGGCATGCTGGAGGAAATGTTATTCCCGGTGGTTTCTTTATTTTCCTTTTGGGGTCTTTTGTGGTGGGAGCTTCTGCTACCATCTTGCAGGTGGTTATCAATCCTTATCTCACGGCTTGCCATGTGAAAGGTACGCAAGCCATTCAACGTCTTGCCATTGGTGGCTCAGCCAATTCTGTAGGAACCACTTTGGCACCTTATTTTGTTACGGGTGTTGTTTTCGGTGGCTTGGCAATGGAAGATATCCGGATAGATCAGTTAATGATTCCGTTCCTGGTGCTGATAGTGGTGATTTCTTTGATTGTTTTCCTGTTAATGAAACTATCTTTGCCGGATATACAGGGAACTCGGATAGAGAAAGGTGAGAAGCTGGGAAAGAGTATCTGGTCGTTCCGGCATCTCACTTTAGGAGTCTGTGCTATATTCTGTTATGTGGGCGTGGAAGTCTGTATAGGTGCCAATATCAATCTGTATGCCATTGAAATGAATTATGCATCTCCGGCATTAATGGCTACACTGTATTGGGGCGGGATGCTCGTGGGGCGGTTGGTAGGAAGCTCTTTGAGTAAGATTTCTCCTCGTGTGCAGTTGGTTGTAACTACGGTTTCGGCAGGAGTACTTGCTTTGTTGGCTATCCTTCTGAATAATCCGTGGTTGCTGACGGCAGTCGGATTGTTCCATTCTATTATGTGGGGAGCCATCTTTACCCTGTCCGTAGCCCATTTGGGCAAATATACATCTGTGGCTTCCGGGGTATTTATGATAGGTGTAGTGGGTGGTGCCATCCTGCCTTTGTTGCAGGGAATACTGGCTGATGTGCTCGGAAGTTGGAGATGGTCTTGGTTTATTGTACTTTTGGGCGAGATATTCATGCTCTATTACGCATTGATAGGTTCACGTATTCGTCAAACAGCTGATTAATTATAATACTTATGAAAAAGATTAGAATGATGATGGCGGCTGCTTTAGCTATATTGGCTTCATGCAGCACCACCAAGTCGGGGGAAAGCACAGCGAACCCCTTGAGTTCCAAAGTGATTGTGGCGTATGTAACTTCTTGGAGTAACATCGTGCCGGAACCCCAGTACATGACGCATATTAATTATGCTTTCGGTCATGTAAACGAAAGTTTTGATGGCGTCAGGATTGACAATGAAGAACGCTTGAAACAAATTGTGGACCTGAAGAAGCAAAATCCCGAATTGAAAGTACTTCTGTCTGTCGGCGGATGGGGGAGTGGACGTTTCAGTGAAATGGCTGCCAATGATGAATATCGCCGGGCATTTGCTAAGGATTGCGACCGGGTAGTGAAGGAATTTGATCTGGATGGCATCGATATCGATTGGGAATATCCCACGAGTTCAATGGCGAACATTTCAGCTTCACCCGATGACACGGAGAACTTTACACTTCTGATGAAAGATATCAGGGCAGCGATAGGTGATCAGAAGGAATTGACACTTGCCACTGTGGCTTCAGCGAAATATATCGACTTCAAAGCTATTCTTCCTTTTATTAACTTTGTGAATATCATGGCTTATGACATGGCCTCTGCACCGAAACACCATTCGGCACTTTATCGGTCTGCAAACAGTGGAGGCATTACGTCGGATGAGGCTGTTACTGCGCATCTGAAAGCCGGTGTGCCACCTTCCATGCAGGTGATGGGGATGCCTTTTTATGGTCGTGGCGGAGATGGATACCCCAGTTTCCAGGATTTTAATAAAGTAGGAAGTACCGGTGGTGATTATACTGAAAAGTGGGATACGGTTGCCCAGGTTCCTTATCTGGTTAATAAGAATGATACGCTGGTATTTGGTTTTGAAAATGCCCGTTCACTGGCAATCAAGTGTCAATATATCTTGGATAGAGATTTATTGGGTGGTATGTATTGGGACTATAGTGGTGATAATGAGCAAGGAGATTTGCGTCGTACGGTGGCAGAGAATCTGCTTGGTAAGAAGCATAGAACTAAGGTGCTGGTCTTGACGGAAAGAGGTGGTCAGCATGGTGGATTTACGGATGCGGGTCTGAAGTGGCTGACTGATGAAAGTAGAAAGATGAATTTCAGCATTACCGAGATAAACAATGCCAAACCTATTACGGAGACTTATCTGTCCCAGTTCAATCTGATTATCCAGTTGGATTATCCTCCTTATACATGGCCGAAAGAAGCGGAAGATGCTTTCGTTAAATATATAGAGGAAGGTAAAGGTGGTTGGATCGGTTTCCATCATGCCACTTTGTTGGGTGAGTTTGACGGTTTTCCACTGTGGCAATGGTTCTCTGATTTTATGGGTGGTGTACGTTTCCAGAATTATATAGCGCCGCTTGCTGATGGTACGGTGCTTGTGGAGGATAAGAAACACCCGGTGATGAAGGGAGTGCAGGCTTCTTTCGTGGTGCCTGATGATGAGTGGTACACTTATGACAAGAGTCCACGTCCGAATGTGCGTGTGCTAGCCAGTGTTGATGAGGCTACCTATACGCCTGCTTCGGATATCAAGATGGGCGATCATCCTGTGGTATGGGTGAACGAAGGTAAAAAAGCGCGCAATGTTTATTTCCAGATAGGGCACAGCAAGAGGCTGTATGAGACGGAAGATTTCACGAAGATGTTCAGGAATGCTATTAACTGGACGTTAGGAAAATGATGAATGTTTTCCTTCTTATGGCTCTTCTATAAAGAAAGTGCCGAAAACAATCACTAAGTAGGGTGATTGTTTCTGGCACTTTGCTGCTATAAATAATTCGATCAGTACGAATAGCTTATAAAATATTTTACTGATGAGTTTTCTTTTGTGAAGATGGTTAGTTATTTGTGGGATGAAAGTAATGCTTTATATTGTTGAGCTATAAAAGCCCAGGTATAATGTTGCTTTGCAATCTCCCGCATCTTGTATCCGTCCTCGGGGCTGTCATGTAGCAATTCTACCAGTTCTTCATTTGTTTTGAAGTAATGAGCTTCGTTTTCTGTTGTCTCACGATTATAAATCACGTCGTAAGCTAAAATCGGTTTGCCGAAAAACATAGCTTCCACTAACGAAGGGTTTGTGCCGCCTGCACTATGTCCGTGGATATAGCACCTGCATTGGTTGCGCAGTGTATAGAGTATATCAAGGTCATACACAGAATCTACCATCTGTATATTTTTCCGACCACAATATTCTTCTTTGAGTTGTCGGCTGTATTCGCTCCGTTTCCAATTTCCCACAAACACCAGATTCTTTCCAGAAGTAGCAAAGGCTTTCAGGATCAGATGGCTGTTGTTCTCCGGCTCAATACGGCATACACTGACGGCATAGTTTCCGGGAGCGATTCCGTATTGCCTCAGAATTTCGTTCTGCCTTTCTTCGGTGACATTTCTTTGTGCATGATCTCCTCCATAGGCTACTAATTCGGCTTTCTTATGATACGTATTCCATACGTAGTCCTGTATTCCTTTATTATCGGCTATGATTACGTCAGCATAGCGCACGGCCATCGCTTCACTTGTTCGTAGAAACCATCTGGCAAACTTACCCCATTTGGCCCTCCGGTGTTCCAATCCGTCAATGTTCACTATTAATTGCTTCCGATACAACAGTCTGAAGACGGGCAAAAAAATACAGCCTGACACGCCTAATATGATTACGGTATCATAACCTCGCAAACATCTAAGCATCGACAGAATATCATAAGGAGTGCTTTGCATCCCATTGGCATGGAATAGCGGGATGTACTTCAGTTGTGCTCCTTTGTAGGTTTTCATGCGTGTGGCATAATCCTTACCACTACAAAAAACGGTATAACGGACTTCGGAGCAACAGTTATCACCAATAATGTTCTCCACCAAAGTCTCAAAGCCGCCATATTTTGCAGGCACACCTTGGATGCCTACGATAGCTACTTGTTTCATAAATATAAAAGGATTGTTTTATTTCCTGTTTAGTATCATTTCAATGCTATTTACCATCTTTGCTTCACTGAATCTTTTGGAATAAGCGAGTGCATTTTGGGCTAATTCCATATAAAGAGTTTCGTCAGATAGAATTGTTTTTATACATTCGGCTATCTGATTAAGATTTTGTACGTCTATCTTGTAACCGTTCTCTCCATCCACAACCATCTCTGCAATTCCTCCTTCTGTGGGCACTATTACTGGTAGCCCGGCACTCATTGCTTCCAATGCTGTCAGTCCGAATGTCTCCACTACCTGTTTTTTATCGGAAAGATTTAAAACGAGTGAAGCCTGATTATAGAAAGGTACAACATCATTCTGTCGAGGATATATAGTGAGGTTTTTGTATACGTTAATTTTATATTTCTCTATGAAGATATCAATGTTCTCTTTAGTATCACTTATTACCAGTACAAAAACGAATTGAGGTAATCTTTTTGCTAATTCAATAAACTCTAACGGGCTTTTATATAGTTTCAATGAGCCAAGCATTAAGATAGTTTTCCGCTCGAAGGCTATTTTGAAGTTTGGTGTCAGTCTATTCACGAAATTCTGTGGTAAAGCATTAGGAATAGTTATTACACATTTTTTTTGTTGCAGGAATGATGCTTGATATTCCGAGACACAGATGATTTCGTGTGCTAACTTCTGCATGATTGTAGCCAGTACCTTGTAGAATGTCCCCTTTACAAATGCATTTTCATGATAATGATAAACCACCCTTTTCCCCATTATACGACCGGCTAATGCTGGTCCAACAGGGAGCAAAGTGTTGATATAGAATGCCATATCTTTATAGAATAGCCAGCGGAATGTCAATATGAACGTATATAGTTGTACCATGCAATAGCGAAGCATTGTTACTATCGGGTTATTTGAAAATCGATAGGGGTAAGAGTACTTGCTTAAGTTTTTGTAATACAGCAGTTCGTCCAATGCACCGCCTGTTGAGGTAATCAAATCGATTTGGTAACCCTTTTTGAGTAATCCTTCTAATACTATTTTCAGAACTTGGGGACTGCCACTGTAGTCGTTAAAGAGATGGAAGCAGATAATATGCTTCATAACCTTTTCTTTATAGTTTTAGCAGGAACCCCACCTATTATGGAATACGATTCTATCTTTCCTCTCACTACTGCACCGGCTGCAATAATGCATCCGTCACCGATTTCTGTACCATCTAATATCGTAGTTTTTGATCCAATCCAGCAGTCTTTTCCTATCTTTATTCCTTTTCTATTCACTCCTTGCAGTCGTATAGGGATATGAGTATCTGCATAATTGTGATTTTCCGAATGAAGAGATACGTAATTACCAAAAATAGTATCGTCTCCTATTTCTATACCGCCGGCGCATCCGAAAAATCCATGAGTGCCAAGGCCAACATTATTGCCAATAATTAACCCTTTACCTAAATTTTTCAATGTGCCACTGCACTCAATGCAGGTATATTTACCAATCGACACATTATCACCAAAGACAATACCTTCTATTGATAATGCATCAATATAACAGTTTCTATCAATACTTAAATTATACCCCATTTGAATCTTTGAAGCACATTTGATTTTGGATGATGAAGAGACAAATACCCTTTTGAAACTTTTAAAAATAAATGCTCCTCTTATCCCTCTAAAAGCTCTAAAAAAAAATGTGGAGAAAAGATAGCTTATTGGAATTCTTTCATCCAAGATAAAATCTTCTCCTTTAATTGAGCTTATAACTTTGCCAATTCTTTTATGAAGAATCATAATAAGTATTATTTTGAATTTTAATTAAAAGTAAGTTTCCACTGGTTTAATTTCCAGATGAACCATTCATGTGTTTTTTTATAGTCATTTTGTAGCAATGAAGAAGGATTTTCTCTCTCTCATCCCAAGTACATTTCTTTGCACATTCAATGGTAGACTCTGCTAATTGCTTAAAACGATTAGGATGCATTATCAATGAATCAATTTCTCTTGCGAGTGCTTTTACGCATTCACTATATTTATGTGATATTGGGACTAATATTCCAGCGCCATTGCTTAAAGTATCATGCATACCACAATGGTCGAAACTTAATGTAGGTACTCCGTAACTCATAGCCTCCCATATAGTTGTAGCATTTCCTTCACTGATACTTGTTATAATATGCATATGAGCATTTTTAAACATTTCCACAGCTTTTTGACGAGATAACATACCATGCCATTTTATTAGGTTGTAGATTAGGTTATCTTTTGCGTATTCCTCTAAACTTTTTCTCATTGGTCCATCACCTACAATATCAATAACAATTTTTTCTTTGTGCTTAACTAAGCATAATGCTTCAAATAAAATGTTTACAGATTTGCGATCTATCAGATTTCCGATAACTATAAACTTATATACCTCAGGAGCTATGAATTTTTCTTGATTAATACCGATGTCACCGGATATTGAGTTTTCTGGTAAATAGATGCTCTCTTTATGATGAATGGTGTGAAACACTTTTTGATTCTCTGTAGTGCAAGTTAGTAGTAAATCTGTATGTTGTAGAGCAGCGGTAAGTCTATTCATATTCAACTGCCTCGAAGTAGCCCAATTCCTAAACTTGAACTTTAATTTGCTAATTCTAGGAAGATTTCTTTGAAGGGTAATGCTTGTTTTATTGGCACCGCCGATAGGTCCCCACATGTAAGGTAATCCTAACTTCCACAGATATCCAGGTTCTCGAAAGCCAATGGGACCTAAATAATGGACTAAATCGATAGTATTGTTTGAGGCTATTTCTATCGCTTTTTTATAAGCTAATTTATGCCATTCTTTATATGCTAAATAAAATGTATATCCCAATAAGCCTTTTTTATTGCACCAATTTAATATATTAACCCATTTAGTGGATTTCACACAAGAAAAATCTACATTATGTATCCCTTTCCCGGTTGCATATCTCTCTATTTCTTCACAATCTCCAATATGATTGCCAGAACAACCATAAAGTACTGTGAGTTTGTGATATTTAGACATCCGGGTAACATAGTTCCATGCCACAGAGTATTCTGAACCTCGTGTAGGAGATATAGCATAGGCCAAAACCAATATGTGCATCATAAGCCTTTTTTTAGTGTTAATGCGTTATTTAAAAAAATCAATGAATTTTTGCGTTCAGCTGTTATAGCGGGTAATCCGATATTAAAATCATATTTTTGTGAAATATTTGGTTCATCATTTGGATTTGTAATGCAGTGCTCTAATTTGAATAGTTTTAATAGATTGTGGATTCGTGAGTTTTGATTCCCTCCTTCACGTCCATTCTTCATAAATCGTTCAAATACAAAAAAATGCCGTTTGAATAGATAGGAAAAAATGCAGCAATGAAAAGAGTTTGTGCATATCCATTCTGCATTTTTTATTAATGATAGGAACTCTATAGGACCTATGGTATCAAAAGTTATATCCGCATCGATGTGATTTACTAAATTAAATAGAGAGATATTGTATACAGATAATCCTGTCTTGGCTTTTAATTTCTGTATATAATCGTATGGAATTGAATCTTGGTAATAATCTGTATGAAGAAAATAGGTTAAAATATATTTTTCCTTTTTAATAAATGTGGCCTCGTCAGCTATTCCATGCCAGAAGTCTGGTGCAACCATCAAAGTCGGATCGAGTACAGTTGTAATCTCTCGACCTGTAATTTTAGAAACAATACTAGATGCTTCCTGTTCGCGGCATGAGATACTATCAAATTGCAGTATTAAGTTTATTTGTTCTTGCTGCAACATAGAGCTGTCAGTTATCCCCATACTTGGTGCATAAGCAATTTTACGACAGATCCCCCCTTCTTTTATAAATGACAGAAAAAAAATAGGATCATAAAAATAGGGACTCCATATTTGATCACTACCACATATACAAGCATAATAATCATTGAAATCTCGTCTAAGTGCTTTAGCAGACCGATACTTTTTATTAGTTAAATACATATATCTATGTTCAAACTCTCTAAAAGTATTTATCTGACTATGCATCCTGTTTAATTTGTCGTATTTGCTTTTGTAAAGTAATCGACTTATCATTGGACAAAGATTCATAACTGACAATATAAGTCTATTTACTGCTGGCTTTAATTGCCATAGTAAGTGCCCTGCATATTCATCGTAGTCAATAATTATATTCGGATATCCGGCATCGGCAATAAAGCGTGACATGGCAACCGCTTGCAAGGATGTTCCCATGTTATATCCTGCACGGCGGGTAAGTATAGCAATTTTTTTTATTTTCATTAGTTTTTCAGAATATTTCGGACTTTCTGAATTGTGTTATAGTTCACGTTATCCTTTACCTTCTTCTTTATAAATCCCATTGTATTTGAATCCAAATTTCTGATGATTTCAAGTGCTTTACTTTCATCTTGATAACTTGTGAATACTTCTAGTAAGATGGGTTTATCATTATTTGTGGGGGAGAGGAATCTTACGGCATGTTGCTCAAATTCTTCTTTTGATGATGCATCTAAATATTCAAATCCTAAGTCTTGTGCATAATGTCTCACCAATTTTGGAGATTTCTGTCCAAAATGTCCCTCTGCTGCAATATATGGAGTTGTTTCGTCTTCTAATTTTGCTCCGGGATAGCAGTATAACTTGAACTCAGCTCCAATGTTGTTATTGATAAGTAATATTCGTAGATTATTACTTAAATGTCGATTGCCTAAAACATTCATATCGTAAAAGAATGCCAAATCTCCAATGATGCCAATATGCAATTTTTCTTTATGGGCAAGCGAAGCCCCTATAAGAGAGGATACGCAACCGTCAATACCAAAACCACCAACATTACAAAACGATTCTATGTTTTGAGGAAATTCAAAAAAATTCCATGAACGTAGACTGCTGAGTATCGAAAAGTGAACATAAGAATAGGATGGCAGACGGTGTGCCATTTGGGCGGCAATCCAAATATTTGAAAATGGCATAGTCGCTTTCGTCTTTGCTATTTCATAAAGGTGATCGTACATCAAACGACAAGAGTCATAGTATTGGGTGTTGACAACATTGTTATTGATATGTGTATAATACCTGAAAAATTGATCTTCAGGCATCTCGAATACATATCTCAATTTGTGAAATGTATCGCAAAGCTCTCCGTCTTGGCTGATTCGCCATACTTCTGACATGTTGAATTTTCCGATTGTGGAAAAATAGTCCCCGGATATTTCACCAATATGTATTAGCACATCTATTCGATTTAATGAGTGAGTCAATTGTTCTTGACCTCCTATCAACGAATATTGTATACGATACCTCCCATTATATGCACTGGTATGGTCGCAAAATACCACAGAATTATAACTTTCGCAGAATTTCTCTACAGATTGAGTTAGTTGGTTATTCCATTTTTTATGCGAACCGACTAATATCGCAATTCTTTTACCATCTAAGTTCGGCATATTGTCGTGTGGGTATAGGCGGTTGATGATTCGTTGTGAGGGTAGTTCTTTTGTATTGAACGTGGGACAATAAGTTGTAGGTATATTCAGATGTACAGGTCCACCATCCCGATGATACAATTCAAGAATAGCACGATTTACTTTTATGTTACATTCCCACTCGTCTTGTTCATCTTTTACGATAGGAAGTTGCTCACTTAATCTGACGATATCGTTTGGTAATACTCTTCTATCTATAACTTGGGGTATCAAATGACCGATCTCTGCATTGCTACGACAGGAAGTCACTGCCAATACTGGTAATTTCCTATAGTATGCCTCAGTAAGTGCAGACATGTAGTTTCTTGAAGCTGTCGCTCCTGTACAACTTAACATGACAGCTTCTCCGGTTTCAGCCGCTAATCCACAAGCCATATAGGCAGCAGATCGTTCGTCGACGGAAGAATATATTATAAAGTAACTGTCTTGTTGAAGACTTGCCACCAAGGTTAAATTTGTATTGCCGGGAGAAGCCACTACGTATTTTATTCTATGTGCTTTTAATAAAGCAATAAGAATTTGGATGTTCTTTTCGTCCGAATAGTATTTATTCATTATTTATGTTATTTAAATTATTGTAAATAGATTCGTTATTTCTTACTATGTATTTAAACGTTATGAATAGAACTAACATAAACCATAATACTTGCAAATTAAGTGTTATTCCTCCGGTAATAAAAAGGAAACATAAAGCTGCTGATATCCATTCACCTTTGATGGTGCAAATGCTGAAAACAAAATACCAAAATAGAAACTGAACAATTACGCCATGATTAATCCAAAGGCTTAGTGCCCCTCCATTCGTGGTAATTCCACCTAATTTAAGAATAGATTGATCAAAATCAACACCATGTCCGACCCATCCGTCAAAACTCCCCAGTGATATATATTTTACGGCATTAAGAGTCGGAATTATTCGACTTGCCCCACTGCCATCCGCCTGCATGATGGTGTCTTGGTCAAGAGTTAGAATCGCAGGTATGAATTTAGCTAAACGTGAAAAACTTGATATTCCTGTCTGTTCTCCTATTATTAGGAGGGCAAGGATAATAAACAAAACATAAAATAGAGATTTAAGATTAACGAATCTGGCAAGAAGTACTCCACCTAATACCAATCCTGTTGTACTTCCGCACATTATCAATACAAACAAAAAAGAGACACACACCTTCTTATCTTCTACGAACAATTCTTTTATTGATAATTTATATCCTTTAATATAGTCACATAAACATATATAGAAAAACATTATCAAAACTATCATACGCGCAGTCCATGCTGGTTCTGGACCACAAGAATTAAGCCGTGGAAAACCATGAGTGATATCAATATTAATTTTGTTGAAGATTGGGAGGCCCGTATAAAAACAAGCTATTTGAATAATGAGTACGACGGCATAAGCATATATAATCCATCTTAAAAGTTTTTTTAATGTTTCTATATTGATGTCACTCAAGTATAATATTCTGACGTAAGATAAGAAAAAGCATATAAACATGCCTGTATATAAAACGGTTGACCATCGCATAGTCTGAGAGTGAAAAGCGAAAGGAAAAACGATCATTAGTACAAGCATTATTATCAATGGTAAATCAAATCTTGGCATGATTTTAGGAAAGAGGATAAGCATTATTGGTGATACCCCCATTAATAATAGTAAAAGGATGTTTTGCTTAGCAGATGTCATTAAAAATGACGGATATATACAAAGCAAGACAATTGTGAACACTACAATGCGTGTGCTATATGTAGTTGCTAAACTTTGATTCATTTCCCTATCAAAAATTTCATTCTTTTGTTAATAAACTCTGTAATAGGATACTGTATAACCATTATTATAACAAAACATGCTAATGATGCAAATCCGGTAATTTGAGTTTCGAAGAAACGATTGGCAATCCAATTGCATATTTCCATTAATATGGAATAATGAACAGCCATTAATATGATAGAATTACGTCCCCAATATTGCAGGTATCGTAATATGAAGTTGCTACCAGATACAGATGAGAATAAGAAAAAGATACTAAGTGGTTCTATCCATGAAATTATAAGATTGCTACATAAAGATACTGAAAATGGCAATATGGTAGATGATATACCAAGATATATCGCAGATAATATGAACAGAAATAGTCCAATAAGTCCAACCTTGTATCTGTTCTTTTGTTCTCTTTTAGTAAACTGGTGTGATACATAATAAGTGGCTGTTATTACGACCAATGCGGTAGCAGAGTTTTGGACGACCAGTAGTGGCATTTTTATTATAGAAAGTAATGGATCGACAGTTTTCAAAGCGAGTAGATGTATCAATATAGATACAAAGATAGCTATAGAAATACCTGTTAACAACCCCAATAGTGATTGTTGCCTGCTTTTGAATATAATGAATAATAATTCCCCAAAAAACAGTACTGGAAGAAACCACAAAGTTCCGATACCGCGAAGAACTATAGATTTATATACATCGCGAGCTATGACGTCAATATTGTAATGACCAACGAAATAAAAGATGATATCAACCATCAGGATTATAAAAGTGAACCACAAGTAGGGTATACCTAATGATCGTAACCTCTTTCCTGCAAATTGTTTCACATCTACAGACTCAGTCTGTTTTAGCCCATGTATCCATCCGTTCGTCACATAAAAACCTGTAATCATAAAAATACTGATAAAGTAATTAGCCCACATCGGTAAGAGCCTGTTTTCAATGTGAAGCATTGTGATGCAAATGATACAAAGTCCTTTCATCCAGTCAATTGAATCTATATGCTTGTCTTTTGAATTGGGGGAGGATTTCATAATTTCAATTTTATAAACCATTTACGTAATCGGCTACTGATAAGAAGCAATGTGACTTGTAATCTGTTAAAATCGCTATGATACTTATTCTTATAATCCCGGCTGTTACATAATAATACCATCCTGCCATAAGGATTCCCTTTTTGGAATTTAATGTGTCTGTGTACTGCTTGAGCTTCTGCCATATAGTAAAGCTTCATACCTGCTGTCTTCACTTGATGGGCAAGAATTGGTTCTTCACAATACAAGAATACATTCTCATCAAAGAATCCAATTTGTTTTATAAATGACATTCTGACGAATAGGCAGCAACCTGATACAATGGGGCAGTAGCGACTATTGGTGTAATTCAAGGTGGTAGCCAACGGCTTTCCAGACAGCTTATACCTTATCATATCAATTGGCCAAAACAGTTCGCTCCAAAAGCTGACATAATCCAAAGGGTTCTGATGTCGCCCCTTCGCATCGATAATATCGGTGCCACATACTACAATATTTTTATCGACCTCCATTTTTGAAATGACACGTGCAATGTAGTCTGGTTCCGGAAATTCCATATCTGGATTGGCTATTAGTGCATATTTATATCCTTTTTTTACTGCATAACGCAAGCCGATGTTGTTACCGGCATTATAGCCATGGTTCTCTTTGTTTTCTATCAACGTGCAGAGTTCTTCCTTGCATAAGGTTTGCAATTCGTTAAGGTCATTTTTGCTAGAGCAATTATCCACTACAACAATTTCAATATCCACTCCCTTTTGTCTTTGCAGAAAGGAGACACATTTCCGGCAGTCTATAGCGGAGTTGTGGTTTAGTAATATGACTGGAATTCTCATTCTATAATTGAGGTATAAATTAGGTCTCGGCATTTTTGCACAAAGGAATCGAGTTTCGCGTTGACGCTTTTCATCGAATCCGCTTGGACTCGTTTTAATTCAACATACTTATTTATATATTCCAATGTAGTCGCAATGGCTTTGTCGGTATCCATTACCCTAGCATTGACTAGATATTCGTAACCAAGGCTATGATATAATCCCTCAAACTTTCGGCTATATGATACAGGGATTGTCGCTACGCCTGAAGAGAAAGCTCCGATTGTGGCATGCATTCGCGAGCCGATGAAAAGATCCATCTCCGATATATAATTTTTGGCTTGGATCGGATTTGAGAATTTGGGAGAACATAAGCATGTATAGCTTTGAGAGAGCTCAAGGCATACAGGGTAGTCATTCTCAATATTTGTCATATTATTAGGGGTAATTACATGAGGGATGAAAAAAAGTTCGTATCTCGAATCATTTATAATATACCTTGCCACTTCATTAATGTATCTTCGATAATCAAGAGTAAGGTCAAATTGATTGTTTTGATTATATCCTCCGTTCCATAACAACCCTGAAACGTTAATACCGACTTTGATTCGGCTGGTATCTATTGTATGATTATTGTTGTAGGGCAAAAGGAACGCTACATCTGTAAATACATCGATATCGATATTGAATAAATCTTTTATATATTGAGCTGATTGCTCATCACGAGCACAAGCATAAGTGCTTTTCTTTATGATATATCGAGCGACGGTTTGAGCGATGTGGGAATAATATGGCCCATATGTTTGCGGTCCCAGAACAAACTTGTCACAGTGGCTTATTGACAGTATTTTGAATAATGATGTTTTTAGGAATCCTTTCAGACCATAAATATCAGAAAAACTGTCTCCTGCCGTAAAATCAAAACATATATTGCATTTTTTTATCCGATCGATGAGTCCTTTTATTGATTTAAGCGATCGTGGATTATAGGCTGATGAAAAAACTGTTACATGTTCTGAATTAAGTAAGGTTGTATCGAAATTAGTTCCTTGGAAGAAAACATAAACGATCGTGTTTTTCTTTGCGATTCTATTTATTATATCCAGAAAAGAATGGGACAATGCATTGCAGCCCATATTACCACTGTTGAAGGTTAGCCCCCAAAGACCTATGATTATTTGATTCTCTTTCATAACTCTAATTAAAATTTTGATATATATTCCTGTATGGATTTTCGTTGAGCTTGAATAACTGTGGTTTCTGCTGCATAATAACCAAATCCTACAATAGCTACAATACTTTCACAATAGGGGATTTGGCAAAGTTCTCTTAATTCTTTTTCTGGTGCTCTCAGTCCCCATTGAAATATACAAGAACCTAAATTATGTGAATGAAAAGCTAAACGAAGATATCCTAAAAAGATTCCACCATTAACATACCACTGATTATATTCAAATAATCCAAAATATGATTTTGAGGACGTAACAATCATAAAATAAGGAATTGCATTGTTAAATCCATTATTTCCAGGGACTAAATTGCTGATTTGTTTGTTTTTTTTTTCATTCAATGAATAATACACCTTAACGGGTTGGCGGTTACACGCAGATGGTGCCATACGAGCCATCTCTATTACATGTAAAATATCAGATTCAGTCACATGTTTAGCTGCATCATAATTTCTTATGGATCGAGCTGTTGAAAATAAATGATTTATCGATTGTATATCATCGCTCTTGAAATCTTCAAAACGCAATAAGGTAGTGCCTCCAACACAATAATTATCGCCAACGATCTTGCTTTTACAAAGCGATAAAATATCTTCGAGCACAGGAAGAGATTCACCTTGTTCTCTTTTCTTTAAGAAATATGATTCCAAAACAGCTATTGTTTCATATACCGCAAAGCAATCTGTTGGATAGTCATTGTCAATATAATCCTTTAGCATAGCTATTATTTTAGTGGCTTTTTCTTCTCCAAATCCTTTTCTCTTATCCTTAAAAGAAAGTCCTTTTTCTATTGAATGAATTGAAACTATCAACTCAAACTGCTTCCGTTCTATTGTGTCATGTTTGGATCTGGGCATTTCTGTTGATTTAATAAAAGAATATCCGTTCTCTATAGAAATCTGCACGATATTCCAAAAATGTTTTATTGCAATTAATCTGTCTTTTAATCTCATTTTCTTCATTTTTGTAACTGAAAGTATATTATTTATATATTGCTTGAGGTCATCTACTGTCCTTAGTCTAAATATCTGACATATACATACCAATAATTGTCCATTGCGAAGAGTATTATAATTTTTCCGGGAAGAGAGGACGAGTTGTTCTATGTCAATTTCATGCCTTTGATAATCAATATGACTTTTGATGAAATTTTCAAATGATTCTAATGCATTTATATTCCTGAATCGAGAGTACAAATGGCGATTGCCAACGAATATCTGATTAATATATCGGGATGCTATCATATTACTGGTACTCGACGGGTAAGATCTCCTGTCAACAAGTACTTTGTCGATATAGTAAAATCCATTATTCAAGGTCGATATGAAATTCACCGCAATGTCATACGGCATTGTTGCCCATGCTTCATCATAACCTTTATTCAACAACGTTTTTTTGAAAGCTGTTGTCATTCCTAAATATGAGTTAAACCGGCAAAATTCCGTTAATGATATTTTTTTTAAACCGTTTGTTTTCCGATGAGGAACTTTTACGTGTTCACATAATACTTTATTATCAAAGAAGCGAGAAAATCCGCAGCAAAGGGAATAAGCTTCAGGGTGTTCCTCAAAAAAAATGATAGTATTTTCTACTCGGTTCGCTCTCCATTTGTCATCTTGGTCAACAATAAAAATAATGTCGCCTGTCGCTTTTTTAAAACCGTCTAAGAAATTTCTCTTAAAACCTTTATTACTTGTATTTATGACGAATTTCCAATTAGAAAGCCCATGGATTTTGATAAAGTTAGAACAAATTTTAGAGGTTTCGTCAGAAGAACAGTCATCGAATATCAACACTTCGTTTACCGGAACCGTTTGCGTGCGAATAGATTCCAACTGCTCGAAGATGTATTTTTCACCGTTATATGCGGATAGCACTACTGATGTTTTCATTTTGTGTGAAATTTAGTTTTGAGACTTGATATCAATACACCTCTTTCTAATTTATCAATACCAATCGTCCAAATAGACAATACCGTAAGAATGAAAGAAGCGATGACAACAACGATTAATTTAACTATGTTCTCAGTCCCTACAAGCGAATGAATGGCTAACGATAGAGCAAAAGCAACGAAGGCTGTGGACAGGGAACGAACGACAATGCGCAGCACGAATTCAGGTACATTCAAATGAACTAATCCTCTTAATATTGAGATCCTAATAAGAAGCGTGGTTATTGTAATGGAGAGTTGTACAAAATAAACCGCAATAGGAGGATAACCTAATTTTAGGAAAATATAAGATATCGGAATATTCATAATCTCGGAAACGCCACATGCTAATTGAAATTTCTTAATATTCCCTACTGCATTTGCCGCTGTAGCTAGAGGTAACGAAAAGGTATTAATCAAAGATGAAAGGAAAACTACTTTGCAAAAGCCCAATGTGTAATCAGGGACATCTATCAGCCATATCTTTAGAACCTCATCTATTGTAACCCATAAAGGGACAACAAAAATGAGAGAAAGAAAGAATGAGAATTTAGCACTTTGATGGATTAATCTGTGGAAATCCTCATATTTTTTTGCTGCATATGTTTGTACAATTCGGGGATTAACGGCTATCTGAAAATTAGTAACGAATCCAGATATAGCGCCATTCATTTGTGTCGCAATCCCTCGGGCAGCGTTGACCACCGTACCGAAAAATAGATTCAACACGATGCTTATTACCTGTCCATTGAGAATCATCGAGATGCTACTAAAAATGTTCCATCCTGAAAACGCTAACATTTTGCGGTAGAGAGCCTTGTCTTTTGACAGCTTGAAATGACACTCGGGAAAGCACCGAAGGCAATAGCCTCGATAAATCAGATTGTCAATGAGCACTATCAAGAACATAATCATAGCATAGACAATCAACTTATCACTACTGATAAAATAGAGTAAACAAGCTCCTGAAAATCTTAAAACTACATCGATAATTCCTATCGTCGCATATTGGCTCATGTGCTCATGTGCAATTATGGTTGAAGAATAGGGTATTAAAGTCATTGACAACATTGCAGAAAAAACAGAAAACTGATAGACGTAGTTGGCAGCAATCATTCTGTCGTTAGGGATGTTCATATATGAATTTAAGAACCAAAGGCCAATAGTTTCTGCGAGAATGAAAATCGCGAAAGCAAACTGTACATGAATCAACAAGGATGTTGAGAACACTTTATCCACATTCCCTTCATGCCCCAATTCGTAGTTTATGAACCGTTGCGTTCCTAATGATAATGTAGAATTGAGAAAGCCGAGAAGAACAACGATAATTCCTACTACATTGTACACGCCAAAATCAATTACGCCAAGTTGAGAAAGAAGTATACGAGATGTGAAGAATCCGATAAACATGGAAAACAGCATTCGTATATACAATGTTGACGTATTCTTTATTAAACTTTTCTTATTTTTATGATTCATATTGCTGTGGTTATTTTCCAATTAGTGCTTTTATCTTTAATGAAAAGCACTGACTAACTTCCCATGTCAACAGAGGAAAGCCTATGCCTACTACTCCATATATAATCCACATCCAGTTGTTCGTAATTTCCAATACTGGGAATTGAGCCAAGTTGTCAAGCGGTAAATGGTTATACTTAATATATATGTAACTTACCAACTTAAACGACAGAAAGTGAAATGTGAGGATATAGAGTGTCTTGTTACCAATATAGGATAATAGGGATGCAATTCTTGTACTTGACAACCATTTCGACAGTTGCATAGTGGCTACCGTTCCGCATATTGCTATGACATAATAAAGCCAGACAATACTACCTTTGCAGTCCATACCCAAACTTGTGTATATTGCAGCTATAGCAGGAACGATAAACAATGCCGATCCGATAATATGTGGATAAGTACCCTTTAAATCTGTTTTGTGGTAGATATATCCACTTATATAGAATGCCGTTGCCAAAAGAGTCTGTTCTCCAAATTGAGCTGGTAGCTTAATGGGTAGTTGATTCCATAAAGTAGCCATTGTGAGGAGCAAAATTACCCCCCAAAAATTGTTGATATAATGTAAATTCTCTATCTTTTGTGTAAAGTAAAAGAGTACTGTTGTAGCGATAGAAGCCCAGCAAAGTGAAATCAAAAACCAAAATCCACCCAATAATTGTTCACTACCAGTCATTGTGAGTATACGCACAGCTTTGATGGAAATTTCTTTCAAAGAATAACTTGTATCGTAGATATGTAAGTATGCGAATACATTATGCAATAATAAAAATATTACTGACCATTTGACAAAAGGATAATAAGAACCTTTTATCTTCCTCCATAATCCCGTTTTTAAATTAGTCAGATATTTATCATTCAATAGATAACCACTTATAAAGAAAAAGCAAGGCATATGGAACATATAGATAAAACGATGCAAATAGTCGGGACATCCGCTATGTCCTATCACCATCAAGATAATGCAAATAGCTTTTGCAAGGTCTAATGTTAAGTCTCTTTTTTGCCCCATTGGTTTTTCAATTATTCATTGGAGCCTGTAACAAGTGTCTTCATCATTCATAAAGCCCCATTCCATACTTAAACGGACTCTCAAAATCCCTCAGCAACGGATGCTTCGTATCTTTCTCACTCAGTATCGCTTTATCAGCCGGTATTTTCCAGTCTATTCCTATGCCTTCATCCAAGATGCTGATTCCACCATCGGCTTGTGGAGCATAATAGTTGTCACATTTGTATTGAAATACAGCTACCTCACTCAGTACGGCAAAACCATGGGCAAAACCTTTGGGAATGAAGAATTGCAAATGATTATCCTCTGACAATTCTACAGCCACATGCTCACCGTATGTGGGCGATCCTTTGCGAATATCTACCGCCACATCAAGCACGCGGCCTTTGACGACACGCACCAGTTTACTTTGCGTAAAAGGCGGCTTCTGAAAATGAAGCCCTCGAAGTACTCCGTATGATGACATACTCTCATTGTCCTGCACGAAATTCACCTTGCGCACCTTCTCTTCAAATTTCCGTTGGGAAAAAGACTCGAAAAAGTAGCCGCGTTCGTCTTTGAAAAGGCGTGGCTCAATGATGACCAAACCCTCTACATTTGTTTTTTGTATAAGCATTGTTTTTAAGAAATATGAGATTCTTGTTAGCGTTCAATTCAGAGCATACCCACTCTGTAAGGTATCTCTCGGGATGCCTCACAGAAAATGATTACTAAATTCAATCGGTCGGATTATTTAGAAACTGGATGACAATCTTTTATTCTACTCTCCTTCTATCTTCCATTCCCCCAGCGTCCTCCGCTCCCTGTCGAAGTTAATCCCTACCTTTACTATCGGCAGTCCGCACAGAGCGAAGCGTTCGGGATAATTTTTCAGGTCGATTTGTTGCATGGCGACATCGGCGGTTTTATCCAGTTTCAGTTCTATGACGTATAGGGTGCTATGGGTGCGCAGCACTACATCCACGCGTCCGCGGGGAGTGCGTACTTCCACGTCTACGTAGAAGCCGAGAAGGCTGAAGATGACATAGAGCAAGGATTGATAATGCCCCTCATAGTCCGCGTTGTCGCACTGCGGAATGGTAGAGAGGAAGGTCAGGAGCAGTTGCAAGGCCTCGTCCATGTTGCCGCGGTCAATGGAATCGAACAGATAGTTTCCCTTGTCCCAGCTGCTGACGGTTCCTTGCGGAGACAAGGCAA
>OHAQ01000732.1_pt1 | contig 26113 bp, 26 predicted proteins | sample 1577111 | NCBI WGS metagenome assembly OHAQ01 (sample SAMEA3541549, study PRJEB24748) | human gut metagenome | biome: human gut; feature: human-associated habitat; material: faeces | place: China | collected 2012 | reverse complement strand
CGTTGCTAAAGGACACAAGTTTGAATTCCCTGTTTACTGGGGTTGTGACTTGGCCAGCGAGCATGAACGTTATCTGGTTGAAGAGCATTTCCAGAAGCCGGTCATCATGATAGACTATCCGAAGGAAATCAAGGCTTTCTATATGAAGCAGAATGAGGATGGCAAAACTGTACAGGGTACAGATGTATTGTTCCCTCAGATTGGCGAAATTATTGGTGGAAGTGTACGTGAAGAGAATTATGATAAACTGATGGCTCGTATCACTGAACTTCACATCCCGATGAAGGATATGTGGTGGTATCTGGATACTCGTAAGTATGGTACATGTCCGCATGCAGGTTTTGGCCTGGGCTTTGAACGCCTATTGCTGTTCGTGACGGGTATGGCAAATATTCGCGATGTTATCCCCTTCCCACGTACGCCGCGTAATGCAGAGTTTTGATGTGGATAAGGATATCTGAGTAAAGCTTAATTTAATATCGATTTTTCCCCGATTGGAGAAATATTTTTCTTCAGTTGGGGAAAAATATTTTGGTAAGTACGTTGCTTTTTCAATCTGACTCTCAGACAAAAAAAAGACTAAATCGTTTGTCAGTTAGCAGAAAAACCGTACCTTTGCAAGCCGATTATTATCTAATAAGGATAAGCAATTAATTCATAGCGAGTTAATCGACCTTTGTCCGGGGCGGTTGGCTGGTGGTGAAGAAAAAACAATTAGTAGTAACATTTTAAAAAACATTTAAGAGTGGATACTTTAAGTTACAAGACCATTTCTGCAAACAAAGCTACGGTGACGAAAGAATGGGTCATCGTTGACGCTACAGACCAGGTTTTGGGTCGTCTGGGCGCTAAAGTTGCGAAACTGTTGAGAGGAAAGTATAAACCCAACTTTACTCCTCATGTAGATTGTGGCGATAATGTAATCATTATCAATGCCGACAAAGTGAAAATGACTGGCAATAAGTGGACAGACAAGATTTATTTGTCCTATACCGGTTATCCCGGTGGTCAGAGAGAGATGACTCCTGCCCGTCTGCAGGCTAAACCGAATGGTGAGGACAAACTGCTGAGAAAGGTAGTGAAGGGCATGCTCCCCAAGAATAAACTGGGCGCAAAATTGCTGGGTAATATGTATGTATACGCCGGCAGTGAACACAAACATGCTGCTCAGAACCCGAAAATGATTGATATTAACGCACTTAAATAAGAGATGATGGAAGTAGTAAATGCATTAGGCAGACGTAAAAGTGCAATTGCACGTATTTTCGTAAGCGAAGGTACTGGAAAGATTACCATTAACAAGAGAGACCTTGCTGTGTATTTCCCTTCAAGCATTCTCCAGTACGTGGTTAAGCAGCCGCTGAACAAGCTTGGCATAGCTGAAAAGTATGACATTAAAGTTAACCTTTGCGGTGGTGGTTTCACTGGTCAGTCTCAGGCTTTGCGTCTGGCTATCGCCCGTGCACTGGTAAAAATCAATCCTGAAGATAAGGCTGCTCTGCGTGCCGAAGGCTTCATGACTCGTGACCCGCGTGCTGTTGAACGTAAGAAACCGGGTCGTCCCAAAGCACGTCGTAGATTCCAGTTCAGTAAACGTTAAGAGTTGCAGATTGGTTGGGCGGACAAGTTGCATGAATTTCAACTTTCAACTCTCAACTCTCAACTGAAAAAGCGTTTAGCATCTAAACTACCGGGACTCTCGTTCTTGTGGACAAGGCTACCCGGCGGTTGGTTTAGAAAAACAAAAAAGAAAGTAAACGATTTAAGATTAAAAAGACAATGTCAAGAACAAATTTTGATACATTATTGGAGGCCGGTTGCCACTTCGGTCACCTGAAAAGAAAGTGGAACCCTGCAATGGCTCCTTATATCTTCATGGAGCGCAATGGTATTCATATCATTGACCTCAACAAGACGGTTGCTAAAATTGACGAAGCTGCTGAAGCTTTGAAGCAAATCGCTAAATCAGGAAAGAAAGTCCTGTTTGTTGCTACTAAGAAACAAGCTAAGCAGGTGGTTGCTGACAAGGCAGCCTCTGTAAACATGCCTTATGTAATCGAGCGCTGGCCGGGTGGTATGTTGACCAACTTCCCGACTATTCGTAAGGCCGTTAAGAAGATGGCTACTATTGATAAGCTGACTAATGACGGTACTTATGCAAATCTCTCTAAGAGAGAAATCCTTCAGATTTCTCGTCAGCGTGCTAAGTTGGACAAAACTTTGGGCTCTATCGCTGACCTGACTCGTCTGCCGTCTGCATTGTTTGTTGTAGACGTTATGAAGGAAAATATTGCAGTTCGTGAGGCTAACCGTTTGGGTATTCCTGTATTCGGTATTGTTGATACGAACTCTGATCCTACTAATGTAGATTTCGTAATCCCGGCTAATGATGACGCTACCAAGTCTGTAGAAGTGATTTTGGATGCTTGCTGTGCTGCTATGCAGGAAGGTCTGGAAGAACGTAAGGCTGAAAAGATCGACATGGAAGCTGCCGGTGAAGCTCCTGCCAATAAGGGTAAGAAGAAAGCTACCAAGGCTCGTCTGGACAAGTCGGACGAAGAAGCTATCAATGCTTCTAAGGCTGCCGCCTTCATGAAAGAAGACGAAGAAGCTTAAAATATATTCTTGAGAGTTGAGAATTGAAAGTTGAGAGTTACTTTAAACGGCAATTCTCAATTCTCTGTTCTCAGCTCTCAATTGCTTTATATAGAAGAGTAGTATTATTAACTTAATTAAAAGATAAAGAGATTATGGCTGTAACAATGGCTGATATAACCAAGCTCCGTAAAATGACCGGTGCTGGTATGATGGACTGTAAGAACGCCTTGACTGATGCAGAGGGCGATTTCGATAAGGCAATGAAGATTCTCCGTGAGAAGGGGCAGGCTGTAGCTGCTAAGCGTTCTGACCGCGAGGCTTCTGAGGGTTGCGTGTTGGCTAAGACAACGGGTGATTTTGCTGTTATCATCGCACTGAAATGTGAAACAGACTTTGTTGCTCAGAATGCTGACTTCGTAAAATTGACTCAGGATATCCTGGATCTGGCTGTTGCAAACAAGTGCAAGACACTGGATGAAGTGAAAGCTCTGCCGATGGGTGATGCAACTGTTGCTCAGGCTGTAACAGACCGTAGCGGTATCACTGGTGAAAAGATGGAATTGGATGGCTACATGACTGTTGAAGGTGCAGATACGGTGGTTTATAACCATATGAACAGAAACGGTTTGTGTACTATTGTTGCTTTCAATAAGAAAGTTGATGAACAATTGGGTAAGCAGATCGCTATGCAAATTGCTGCAATGAATCCTATTGCTATTGATGAGGACGGTGTGTCAGAAGAAATTAAACAAAAGGAAATCGAAGTTGCAGTTGAGAAAACAAAGGCTGAACAGGTACAGAAGGCTGTTGAGGCTGCTCTGAAGAAAGCAGGTATTAACCCTGCTCACGTAGATAGCGAAGATCACATGGAAAGCAACATGGCCAAAGGCTGGATTACTGCCGAAGATGTTGCCAAAGCAAAGGAAATCATCGCTACTGTTTCTGCAGAGAAAGCTGCTAACTTGCCTGAGCAGATGATCCAGAACATTGCTAAGGGTCGTTTGGGTAAGTTCTTGAAAGAAGTCTGCCTGTTGAATCAGGAGGATGTAATGGATGCAAAGAAAACTGTAAGAGAAGTGTTGAAAGAAGCAGATCCCGAATTGAAGGTAACAGATTTCAAGCGTTTTACTTTGCGTGCTGAGTAAAATTTATATTTTGATATAAACTGAGAGGATGTGCCACTGCGGTACATCCTTTTTTGTTGTTCTGTAGCTGGGGGATGATGAGAATTTCCTGTAATTGGCTCTGTTTTTCGCTTTTTTATATTATCTTTGTTGCTAGGATTAACTTGGTAAGAAGAATATGAATACGGATATGCCCAAACCTCAAGTCATCGTGTCCATGACTTCCTTTCCTGCTGCGATATCATATGCGGTACGGGCCATCCAGTCTCTTTTGGAGGGGTCTGTCCTTCCTGATAAGGTGGTGCTTTATCTTACCGTTTCACAATTCGGTGAAAATGGAGTCCCACAACGTTTACTTGAGCTGGCAAATAGAAATCCAATATTTGAAGTACGGAATTATGATCGGGATATCCGTTCATATCGGAAATTGATTCCGGCTTTACATGATTTTCCAGATGCAATAATCGTTACGGTAGACGATGATGTGGTGTATCATAAACATATGCTGCGTGATTTACTGCGCCTGCATGAACAGTTGCCCAAGGCGGTATTAGCACATCGGGCCAAGCATATGAAGCCGGGACTTCCTTATCGTAAATGGACTAAATACAGATGGTATAGTTTTGTACTGAAGAAGATACATATTGGCTTTAAGAATATACAGACTGGAGTAGGGGGAGTATTGTATCCACCTCATTCTCTGAAATCGGATATGCTGGATGTGGATCTGTTTACTCAGATAGCTCCAACAACGGACGATATTTGGTTTTGGGCGGCAGCTGTGGCCAACGGAACTCCGATTGTTCCTGTTCCCTTTGGCTACAATAAGCCAAAAGGATTGGAGAAACCACGCGAATTGTCGTTGAAAACCACCAATTTCAAGTCAGGAACAGATCGGAACGCAGCTGCGTTGGCGGCAATTGTTGAGAAGTTTCCTGAAGTCAGACAAAGAATAGAAAAAGAAAATTGTGAGCGGTAAAATTATGGGAAATAGAAAGAAAGTCATTGGGTATATATCCGAAAAAGATCCGTTTACAGATCGAAAGGCATGGAGCGGGACAATATTTAAAATAAGGGAAGGAATAGAGAATGCAGGTTACGAAGTAAAGTGGATATGCTCTCATCCCAATGGTTTCCTGAAGTTTTTATATAGGATTATCGCCAAAATACGATATCGGTATATTAAGATTAATTACAACCGAGCATATTGCCAGCTCAGTGTGCGTAGCATTGATAAAAAACTTTATGAAGGATGTGATTATCTTTTCGTTCCGTGCAACGCATGCTTGCTTCCTTATCTACCCAAAGATATTCCCATTATTTTCTATACGGATACAACTCATCGGCTAATGGTTGGGTATTATTGGAAGAAAAAACTTCCACTTAAAACTATTGAACATGGAGAGGAATGCGAACGAATTGGCATCCATCGCGCTACGCTTAATTTGCGTTCATCGCGTTGGGCTGCAGATTCTGTTGTTAACGATTATAACTATAATCCGGGTAAAACTTATGTGATAGAATTCGGAGCAAACATAGATGATAGTGACTTGGTATCTAATGCTATGAAATATGCTGACGGAGCTACTGTCAATATCCTTTTCTCTGGTGTGGAATGGGAGCGTAAGGGTGGCGATGTTGCTGTTGAGACCGTTCGTCTGCTTAATGAGCAGGGTGTCAGAGCGCTGTTAGTTATTGCCGGTATAAAGGAGTTGCCGCAGCAATATGTTGGGCTGCCCTATATTGAGTATGTGGGTTTCCTTAACAAGAATACCCCGGAACAATACCACCGCTATGTGCAACTATGGAAGGAAGCAACTCTTTTTCTGTTGCCTACAAAAGCTGAGTGCGCTGGTATCGTTTTCTGTGAGGCATCAGCCTATGGTGTGCCTATCTTTACTTATGATACAGGTGGTACGGGCGATTATGTCATTGACGGAGTGAATGGTTACAAGTTAGCTCCCTCTGCCAATGCTGCTGACTTTGCGGCCTGCATCAGACGCAATCTTAATACTCTTTCACTCCAGACCTTGCGTGAAGGAGGTTTGCGCTTATACAAAGAAAAGCTCAGCTGGTCGGCATGGAGTCGCAGATTCAGGGAGATAATGGAAGAGAATGGGATGTGATATTGATCTATTGAAAATGAACTGTGTTTGAAGATAGCAGATGATAACTTGGCCGGATAAACACAAACGTTAGGTGATGATTGAATTGTAATCGGATGGTTGCAAAGGATTATGGTGAGAATTTGTTTTCTGACTGAGTAGGTCTTGAGAAGTGGACGATTTTAATACTGATATTGTATAGATATGGATATTGATTTAGTATATTTATGGGTTGACGGGAACGATGCTGTGTGGCAAGCGAAACGTAATGCCTGTATAGGAAGACCGGAAGAAAATTCGGCTGTAAATTGCGAAGGTCGATATGCGAATAACGACGAACTGAAATACAGTTTACGATCAATTGAGAAATATGCTCCCTGGATACGCCACATTTTTATTGTGACAGACAACCAAGTGCCAGTATGGCTGGATACAGCGAATCCCAAGATCAGGATTATAGACCATACAGAGATTGTGCCTCGAGAATGTTTGCCGTGTTTTAATTCATCGCTTCTGGAACATTTTTTATATAAGATTCCAGGGCTCTCGGAATATTTCCTGTATGCTAACGATGATATGTTTGTTAATAAACCTGTTACACAGACTACATTTTTCGCTGAAGATGGTTTGCCTCTAATTAGACTCAACCGAAGGCCGTTTAGAAAATTGGCATTATTGTTTAAGGAAAAAATACTGGGTAAGCAATTGAGCAATTACAATAGGATTATACAAAATGCGGCGAAATTAGTTGAACGGAGATTTGGGATTTATTATAGTGGAAAAGCACATCATAACATTGATTCTTATCTGAAAAGCCATTATCGGCATACCGAGCAAATGTTTGATAATGAGATTAGATTAACGTACTCAAATCATGTCCGTAGCGCGAATGATATTCAGAGAAGTTTGTTTTCTTATGTAGCTTTGGCAGAGCGGCAAGCGCATTTATGCTACGTTACCCAGAAAACCTCGTTCAGGCTTCATATAGATAACGAAGGCAATTACCGGAAACTGGAAAGATACAATCCACTTTTGTTCTGCATGAACGATTCGGAGTATGCTACTGATAGTGACCGGATAAGGGCAAAGGCTTTTCTGGAGAAGCGTTTTTCCGAAAAATCTCAATTTGAGAAATAACTTTTATTTTTCTTCTATATCGTTGAGGTCGTAGCAATTAAAATATTCTGATTTTACAGTCTTTTGTGTACCGCTGGCTCTGCCGCGAGCCTGTTTCTCTAAAAACTCCTCGTAGGACCTTACTGCATAATGATTAATGCGAATCACGTCTTGCTGAGGTTCGCGTTCGCGGAAATGTTTTTTTATTGGTTTACCATGAGAATCAGCTGAGTAACCAGAAATGCGTGCTGCCTCGTGGCACCCAATCATTGTAAAGACCTGTCGTGGATTGACGATGCTTTTCACGTGTCGGTTCAGGGGATGATTAGGGAAAGAGTGGTATTTGAACCGTTCCATCATCGTTCCGGGAGTTCTTTTTTTTGCTCCGCCGCTGCCATATATCAGCCAGTTTATTTCTACTGAGGGATAGTCTTCAAATCGGTTCAGAAACGCAGAGACTGTCTTGTCTTTTATGGGGACGATAAACTCATCCAAGTCAATAAAGGCAATCCAGCGAGTGTCTAAACGGTGTTTTTCTAAGCAATTGTCATAAGCGGCCAGTTGACGTCTGTAACCGGGGAAGTAGCAGTATTCCACCACCCCAGATTCTATATAAGGCTCAAGTACTTCTTTTGTACAATCTGTACTCTCGTTATCATAGATGTAAAACTTTTCGACGCCTTGTTTTCGATGCCATTCTATCCATTCCTTGAAGTAAGGGCCCTCGTTTTTAGCGATGGCACAGACAGCCAGATAATAGTGCGGCGGGGTTTGGTCGCGTTTCAACCGATATTTCAGTTTTATTGCATTGAAGAAGCCGTAGCGTAGGATGCCGCGCCATCTGTTTCTAGTCATTTTGTGGGGGATAACCCCCGCTATAATTTCTGCAAGGATTTTATTCATGGTTAATTTATAAAGGATTAGGTCATATTAATGTTCAAAGCTTGACTTTTCCGGCAAAATGTGCTCAAAGGCGTTTCGGATATTCTCCATGACTTGTGCATAATTGCGGATATGTACATTATCGTTTAGACAGACCAATGAGTATGATTGTTCATAAATCGCTTTTACGGCCTGTTTGGGACGTATCATGAGGGGGAACATTTTGGTGTCTCTGTAGGTATTATACGGCTCAAAATTTCCCCGACAGATTTGCCAGGTACGGAAAAGTTCTGGTGTATAGTCTGTCAATGCACGGAACCGGTTGGCTGATGTCTCGGTCAGTTCTTTGCCGGCGGCAGCCCATACTTCTTCAAAAGTGGTTTTCAGATAGGGTTGTGCATTGTGTGGTGTACGGAGGGTGATAAATTTGCCATAGGGCTTCAGAATATAGTTCCAGCGGGCTCTTGAACCATAGCTTTTGTGGAACCATTTGTCGTAGAAACGGTTCATCACCTCTTTCTTGTCGAAATGGCGGTTGATGATTGTCAGATTGTTCTTAATTCTTTTATACCATTGCGACCATGAAGGATTGTATAGGAAAGTGGCAATGTCGCAAGGCAATCCATTCTTGAAGAAACGTTCCGTTCCAATGGTATTCGTAATGTAAAAGTCATCATTGAAATAGACAAAGTGTTCTGCCAAGTCGGGTATTTTGTGCAGATACCGTTCGATCACCACAGAATTGTAAGTGGGCAGGAACTCCTCCGGAATATAATCCTTATGGTTCACCAAATGAATTTTGGGGTTGTTCTCATCCAGCCATTCTGGTTTCTGTCCACTAGTAACAAAATGTATTTTACGCACCCAGGGGGCGAACTTTTCCACTCCACGGAACCAATACTTCAAGAAACCGTAATCGCGGAAGCGCGCCTCGGACACTCCGTTTTTCGTGTTGTTTTTGTTGTCGGAGTATTTCGAGAAATCTGCTTGCCATTTTGGATCGTTCATGTCAACCCACGTGATTACAAAATCGATGTCCATATTCATGAGAGTTTCTTTAATAAATGTATATGTTTTCGTCTCTTTTATTTATGTATCCAGCTTTTCTGCGTGCTTGAAACGGTTGTGGGTCCATAAATAGAGTTCTGGTTGTCGCAAAATGGCTTGTTCCAATTTTTGAAAATAAAGGGCTGTTAACTCGAAATCAGGTAACGACTGAGGATGGTCGTGGAGCTGGATGAATGCGGCTTCATAATATCCTCGTCGGATTTTTTTGACGTCCAGGTAGAAGGCCTCAAAGCCATAGTGCTTCGTAATCTTTTCTGAGCCAGTTAAGACGGGGGTCTTATGGTGTAGGAAGGGTAAGAAATGACGCACTTCCCTTTTCTTTGGTGACTGGTCGGCAATAAATCCGACAATGCAAATCTGGTGGTGGGTGGCTAATTCGGTGATGTAACGTGCTGTCTTGTACATTTCGACACTGATGCCTCCCATGCGCTTGCGAATATGTAGCATCAGGCGTTCCATGTTTGGGTTACGTAGTTTATGATAAATCTGAATGCCTGCTACATTTTTTTCCAACCATAAAGGCATGGAAGAAACCCATTCCCAATTTCCATAATGTCCGATATAAACAGAGACTGACTTTCCTTGTCGCAACATTGAATTAACAGCTTCTGTATTTATGAAATGCATTCGTCGTTGTATTTCTTTTGGGGAAATGGAAGCTAGTTTGCAACTTTCAAGCATCATGTCGGTGAAAGAATGATAGAATTTTTTTTCTATCTGCTTGATTTCAGACAAACTTTTTTCAGGAAAAGATTCCGTTAGGTTTTTTCGTACAACCTTACGACGGTAGCGAACAATGTAGTATAACGGATAGAACAAACCGTCTGACAAGATGTAAAGCATACGGAAAGGAATGTATGACAGTAGCTTTAGAAAGAAATGAAGCAAACGGTATATCATAATATATTCATTATTGCTTTAGGGAATTTCCTGAAAATACGTTGCAAATATACAAATAATATACGGAACGGGAAAAACATAGGTGATGGAATGTGCCATTATGGCTATCCTATAGTGTTAGTCCGTTTATCCCACGGGTTTTGTTTGTGTGTACCCTTCTTTTTTCAGTAATTCGATAACCTTTTGTTTGAAGTCGCCTTGTACAATGATTTCACCGTCTTTGGCACTACCACCCACACCGCATTTGCTCTTTAGCATTCGGCCTAGTTCTTTTAGATCATCGTCGGTGCCCACAAAGCCGGTAACGAGGGTCACTACTTTACCCCCACGGTTCTTACGATCGAGTTGTACTCGCAATTTTTGCTGATTGGGAGAGAGGGTTTCAGCCTCTTCTGTATTTTCTGTTTCGTATTGGAAATTTGGGTTAGTAGAGTAGACCACATTCAAACGGTCCTTCCAATCGTTATTTTTGGTGTCTTTTGCCATTATGGAAGTTGATTATAAATTTTGCATCAAAAGTACGCTTTTGAGATGAAACTTCCAATCCGACGTAGAATTTATGTTAAGCTTTTCTGTGCATTTTCTCGGACATTGGAAAAAAAACAGTACTTTTGTCCATTACAATCTGATAAATTTATAGAAAACGATGAGCAGTTTGTTGCAGAATAGAGAGTCCTTGCGGGTGCCGGAGCCGACGTTGCGACGCCTTCCGTGGTATCTTTCTAATGTCAAGTTGCTGAAACAGAAGGGAGAACGCTTTGTCTCCTCAACTCAAATATCTAAAGAAATCAATATCGACGCTTCGCAGATAGCTAAAGATCTTTCGTATGTCAATATTTCGGGACGTACGCGGGTGGGTTATGAGGTAGATACATTGATTGCCGTGCTGGAAGATTTTCTGGGCTTCACTAATTTGCATAAGGCTTTTCTCTTTGGCGTGGGAAGTCTGGGTGGTGCTTTGCTTCATGATTCAGGTCTGCGTCACTTTGGGCTGGAGATTGTGGCGGCCTTCGATATTAATCCTTCGCTGGTGGGTACGAAACTGAATGACATTCCCATTTTCCATACCGACGATTTCCGTCAGAAAATGCAGGAGTACGATGTGAATATTGGGGTACTGACCGTGCCCATTGAGATTGCTCAGCAAATAACGGACTACATGGTGGAGGGCGGCATTAAGGCCGTGTGGAACTTTACGCCTTTCCGTATCCGTGTGCCAGAGTCTATTGTCGTGCAGAATACTTCGCTTTATGCTCATTTGGCGGTAATGTTCAACCGCCTTAACTTTAACGAAATCAAGTAATGAAGATTATAGCAGTAGGAATGAACTATGCCCTGCACAATCGTGAACTAGGGCATGAACAGGAAAACAAGGAGCCTGTGATTTTTCTGAAGCCCGACTCGGCTATCCTGAAGGATGGCAAACCTTTTTTCCTTCCTGATTTTTCGAACGAAGTGCATTATGAAACCGAAGTGGTAGTTCGCATCTGTCGCTTGGGCAAGTGTATCGCGCCGCGTTTCGCTCATCGTTATTATGATGCTGTGACGGTGGGTATCGATTTTACAGCTCGCGACATGCAGCGCCGTTTCCGCGAGGTGGGTAATCCATGGGAACTTTGCAAGGGGTTCGATGGTTCGGCTGCTATTGGTAATTTTGTACCGTTGGCTGAGGTTGGAGGCGATGTGCAACGGTTGAACTTTCATCTCGATATAGATGGAAAAACTGTGCAACAAGGATGTACTGCCGATATGTTGTTCTGTGTGGACGACATTATTGCTTACGTCAGTCGTTTTATGACCTTGAAGATTGGCGACCTGCTCTATACTGGCACTCCCGTAGGAGTGGGCCCCGTGAGCATAGGGCAACATTTGGAGGGTTATTTGGGCAACGATAAACTGCTTGACTTCCATATCCGATAGACTACCCTGCAGGGGTACTGATGAATTTTCAATTATCAATTCTCCATTCTTAATTATGAAAATACGTGTAGGTTTTGGCTTTGATGTTCACCAGTTGGTGGAGGGCCGTGAATTATGGTTGGGCGGTATTCGCTTGGAACACGAGAAAGGACTTTTGGGGCATAGCGATGCTGATGTGCTGATACATGCCATTTGTGATGCCCTGTTGGGAGCCGCTAATATGCGCGACATTGGCTATCATTTCCCTGATACGGCAGGTGAGTTCAAGAATATTGATAGTAAAGTACTGCTGAAGAAAACCGTGGAGCTGATTGCTACAAAGGGTTATAAGGTAGGCAACATTGACGCCACCGTTTGTGCTGAGCGCCCTAAGCTGAAAGCACGTATTCCTGAGATGCAGCAGACTTTGGCTTGCGTGATGGGGGTGGATGTGGATGATGTTTCTATCAAAGCTACTACGACCGAGAAGCTGGGTTTTACTGGTCGCGAGGAAGGTATATCGGCTTATGCGACAGTACTGGTAGAAAAACTCTAAGTACTGGGATTTTATTATTCATAATCTTATATTTTAAATCTCTATGAAACGTGTTTTGTTTTTTCTGTTTCTGATGAGCGTAGGATTTGTTTCCTTGTATGCCCAAAAATCAGCCTTGAAGTTCAATGAGGCGGGTGAGTTCAAGATTGTTCAGTTTACCGACGTTCACTTTAAGTATGGCAATCCAGCTTCGGACATTGCGTTGGAGCGTATTGATGAAGTGCTGAAGGCCGAGCGTCCCGACCTGGTTGTATTGACAGGTGACGTGATTTATGCCAAGCCGGCCGACAAGGGAATGCGTACGGTGCTCGAACGGGTAGCGGTCCACAATGTACCATTTGTCGTAACGTTCGGAAACCATGACGACGAGCAGGGCATGACCCGTGCACAGCTATATGACATCATCCGCTCTGTGCCGGGCTGTCTGATGCCTGACCGTGGTGAGCAGGCTTCACCTGATTATACCTTGACGGTGCAGTCGTCTGATGACAAGGGAAGCCATGCCGCTGTGCTCTATTTCTTCGACTCCCATTCCTATTCCAAATTGAAGGATGTGAAGGGGTACGATTGGCTGACGTTCGATCAGGTGGAGAACTACCGCCGACAGAGCGCTGTGTTTACGGAGGCTAACGGAGGCCAACCGTTGCCAGCCCTGTCTTTCTTCCACATTCCGCTGCCCGAATTCAATCAGGCTGCCTCCAGTGAAGGAGCCATCCTGATAGGTACACGCATGGAAAAAGCCTGTGCACCTGCCCTGAATACGGGTATGTTCACCGCCATGAAGGAGGCGGGCGATGTGATGGGCGTCTTCGTGGGCCACGACCATGACAACGACTATGCCGTGATGTGGAACGGCATCCTGCTGGCCTACGGACGTTACACAGGCGGAAATACCGTTTATAACCACCTGCCCAACGGTGCCCGTGTCATCGTACTGAAGGAAGGCCAGCGTACGTTTGATACGTGGATTGATCTGGCCGGCGGACAGCAGGTGAACCGTTCGACCTATCCTGACAGCTTTGTGAAGAAATAATCGTTCATTGAAGCCTGACGTAATGCAGCCTCGTGCAAGGTGTAGCTCCCATCATATAGGTGCGGGCCACCCGTGCCGAGGCTATTTTTATGGTTTCGCCCACCTGATAGGCGTGCTCGGTGGCGGGTAGCGTGCAGGAGTGGCGGCTGGCCGTGCGAGCATTGACGGTCAGCGCGACGCAGTTGCCCGACTCGTCTTTCAGCCGGAGCTGTTGGCGGACGTAGAAGAAGGCCGTTCCGTTGCGCACCCGCGTCTTGTAGGGATTGTCTTCCACGCGCACGGCGGTGACCCTCAGCGTCAGGTTTTCCAGCCTGTCGCCTTCCTTGCCCAGGAAAGTGCCGGTGGGCTTCTGGTGCATCTTGCGGCGCTGGATGTCCAGGTAGGCGGAGTGGTAGATGCGGGCGATGAGCACGAAGCGTGCCTGCTTGGGGATGCGCGGTTCGAACTTGTAAGCTATCCAGCCCAGATAGGCAGGGTCGATGTTCAGTATCTCGTGCAGGAAGTGGCCACGGTATTTGCCGAAGGGGATAAGGTCGTCGCCCCTGCTTTGCATGCGCTTGGCGTTGTATTCCGTCAGATACAGGCTGCGGGTGGAGTAGAAGCAGAGGGTGCTGGCCATGCGCAGGGCTTCGTGGACGTCGGCCGAGAGGTCGCAGAGGTAGAAGATGGACTGGCGGCTGGGTAGGGGAGAATAGACCCATAGGGTGTACTGCGGTTTTCCCTCGCGCGGAAGCACGACCAGATAGGCTCCGGCCTCCTTGTAAGAGGCTCTGCCCCGGTTGTACAGGTTTAGTTTCTGGTACAGCAGGGCCTGTTCGCTGTCCGATAGATTCGGTAGTTTAGGTTGGGCCATAAGCTGTTTTTTCTTTCGTCCAAGATACGGCTTTTTTCTGAAAAAAGCAAGCCATCGGGCGGAAAAGTGAGGGTAGGACAGGAGGGAAGTGTCGTTTCGGTAAAGAACAAAGTGTCGCAGATTATGGCTGAATATCGGCAAAAGGAAGCCCGATGGGCTTTTTTACTGACAGGCTCCTTTTATGGAGAGGCTGAAATAGAGGGGAAAACGGGGCTGAATAGGCCTTCTCAGTGGGGCGGAAGCCTGTCTACGGGCATCCGATTGTATGTTTTTGGGTGGAAAAAGCAATGTTTTCTGTAGGAAAAGTGTATGTTTTCTGCTCCTAAAGTGCCACTTTACGCTGCTGAAGTTCATAGTTACGCCGCCAAAGTGCCACTTTTCCGTTGTTTTCGTCTCTGGCGGTGGTCGTTTTCTTCTATTTCAAATGTAAAGATTTTACTATCCTGCTGATGGATAGCTTGATACGGAAAAACACTTCGTTCTTTGGCGACGGCCTTGCCTTTGGGCGGAAATACGCGATTCTCAGGCGGTCGGGAAATCAAAGTGTCATTTCGTCAGAAGCGAACCATCAGTTCCAGCACCACTTTGTCCTGCTCCGATTCCTTGGCGATGCTGCCTTCGGGGTAGAAGTATTTCTCGTAGTTCAGGCGGATGTCCGTGCGGAAGGCCTTGCTGAGGCTGAAGGTGATACCGCCCGTCAGTCGGTGGCGCTTGTAGTCGGTAATGGTCAGGGCACCCGTGGCTTCGTCGCGGGTTTTGGCGTCGCTTTGGTCGGTCATCATGTCGTATCGGGCCAAGAAAGACATCTTCTGGAAGACTTTCTTCAGAGGCTGGTCGTAGTTGATGAAGGCGTCGACGGAGTGCACGTCCTTGAAAGCGTTGTCCGAATACTGTTTGTAGAGGTATTCGCCTTCGATGTGGAAGCGGCCTGCCTCATAGTAGGTGCCGATGTCGTAGGAGCGCATCCATACGTCTTCGGGCTTGATGCCCTGCACACTCAGGGTGAGGTTCAGTCCTTCGGTGGGCAGGACGACGGCCTTGGCAGAGTAGTTCACCTCCTTGTGCCACACCTTCTGGTTGGTCAGTCCAGTGCCGTTGTAGAGTCCTCCTTCCAGTTTGACGGGCAGGGTGGTAGGCAGCTCGTAGCCCAGGGTAAGGCCCACGTCGCGCACGTTGCCCACCTGCTTGGCAATGAACGAACGGTTGGCGAAGTATTGCTGGTGGGGTGAGCGGTGGGCGTCGATGGTGAAGGGCACGCGCATCTGTCCGGCCGTCACCGTCAGTCCCTTGGCGGGGAAGATGCGGGCATAGGCGTCGAGCATCTTGATCTGTCCTTCGTCCGAGAGGTCTATTTCCGCCTTGTAGGCCACGATGGGCAGGATGTTGCCCGTCAGGCTGACGCGTGCGTTGCGCACCTCGAAGCGGCCGGCTCCCATGCCCGTCTGGTATTCGTACTTGGCACGGATGGTTCCGTTCACTTTGGGCAGGTAGTCTTTGGTTTCCAGCTTTTCCTTGTCGATTTTCTTCCCGTCTTCATCGTTTCCCGCGCTTTGGGCGGAGAGGGTGGACGCGGCCATCAGGGCGGCCGCCAGCAGGAGGATTGTTTTTTTCATTTTGATCGTTTGATTGTTTTTTCATTGATTTTCGGGGGCAAAGCTCGGAAATATGTGTTATGAAGATGTGTCATACATGTTTCGTTTGTGTTACAGCGATGAAAGTGCGGATATTTTTCTTATTTTTGTCCAAAATAAGAAAGAGGAGGAATGCGGATGAAGGACTTTGCAGCCATCGATTTCGAGACGGCCAACGGTGAACGAAGTAGTGTGTGCAGTGTAGGCATCGTCATCGTGAGGGACGGAGTGGTCAGGGAGAAAATCTACCGACTGATACGTCCCTTTCCCAACTATTACAGCTACTGGAATACGCAGGTGCACGGGCTGACGCGACAGGACACCGACCGTGCGCCTGAGTTTCCGACCGTGTGGCAAGAGGTGGCCCCGCGGCTGGAGGGACTTCCGCTGGTGGCCCACAACAGCCCTTTCGACGAGGGGTGTCTGCGGGCAGCCTTCAAGGCTTTCGGTATGGGCTATCCTGACTATGCCTTCTATTGCACGTGTCGTGCCTCTCGACGTACCTTCGGCAAGCAGCTGCCCAACCATCAGCTTCAGACGGTGGCCGCCCGATGTGGCTACGACCTGACGCGCCACCACCATGCCCTGGCCGACGCCGAGGCTTGCGCCTGCATCGCTTTAGCCATTTTGTAGGCGGGGAGTGCGGAAGAATGGGCAAAAAACAGTACCTTTGTCTTTCCATAATAGAACCAACAATTTATGAACGGACCTGAAAAGAGAGTTTTGGTGGGCATGAGCGGCGGCATAGACAGCACCGCCACGTGCCTGATGCTGCGCGAGCAGGGCTACGAGATTGTGGGCCTCACCATGTGGGTGTGGGGCGACGAGCCGGTGGAGGCACGCCGTCTGGCCGAGAGTATGGGCATCGAGCACCACGTGGCCGACGAACGCGAAGACTTCCGCCGTACCATCGTACAATATTTCATCGACGAATACCGTGCGGGACGCACGCCCAACCCTTGTGTGATGTGCAACCCGCTGTTCAAGTTTCGCATCCTGACGGAGTGGGCCGACCGCCTGGGGTGTGCTTACATCGCCACGGGCCACTATACGCGCCTGGAGGACTGGAACGGCAAACGCTACATCGTGGCGGGCGACGATGACAAGAAGGACCAGTCGTACTTCCTGTGGCGGCTGGGGCAGGACGTGCTGCGCCGCTGCCTTTTCCCCCTGGGTGAATATACCAAGCTGAAGGTGCGCGACTACCTGCGCGACAAGGGTTACACGCTGAAGGCCGACGAGGGCGAGAGCATGGAAGTGTGTTTCATCAAAGGCGACTATCGTGATTTCCTGCGCGAGCACAGCCCCGAGATAGATACCGAGGTGGGCAAGGGGTGGTTTGTGAACGCCGAGGGCGTGAAGCTGGGTGAACACAAAGGCTTTCCGTATTATACCATCGGTCAGCGCAAGGGGCTGGAGATAGCTTTGGGCAAGCCGGCCTACGTGCTGAAAATCAATCCGCAGAAGAACACCGTGATGCTGGGTGACGCCGAGCAGCTGAAGACGCGCTACATGCTGGCCGAGCAGGACTGCCTGACGGACGAGGCGGAGGTATTTGGAAGCGACAGCCTGACGGTGCGCATCCGCTACCGCAGCCGTCCCATTCCCTGCACGGTGAGCCGTCTGGAGGACGGACGCCTGCTGGTGCACTTCCAGGAAGAGGCGTCGGCCATCGCACCCGGCCAGTCGGCGGTGTTCTACATCGGTCGCCGCGTAGTGGGCGGAGCGTTTATCGCTTCGCAACGGGGAATTGGAATGTATGTTGAAAATTGATAATTGAAAATGATATGAAACGAATGATTGGTTTATTGGTCTGCACCCTGGCCGTCCTGTCGGCAGGTGCGCAACAGGATACGCTGAAGTTCCGCATCTGCCTGAAGGACAAGGCGGCTACAGAGTACTCCTTGCAACGTCCTGAAGAATTTTTGTCTGCGAAGGCTTTGGAACGCCGCCACCGTCAGGGGCTGGAAGTGGACTCTACCGACCTGCCTGTGTGCCGCAGCTACGTGGACAAGATACGGCAGCAGGGAGTGAACATCGTGGTGACGGGCAAGTGGGAGAACTTCGTGACGGTGTCGTGCAACGACTCGTCGGCTATCGGCCGCATCGCCGCCCTGCCTTTCGTACGCTCCACCGAACGGGTGTGGATGCGCCCTGCCAAGGAGGTGGTGACGCCCCAACGCGATTCGCTGGTGAACCGTCCCGAGAAGCATCCTGATAGTTACTACGGTGCAGGTGCTGCACAGATTCAGCTGAGTCATGGCGACAAGCTGCACGAGGCGGGTTTCCGCGGACAGGGGATGACCATCGCCGTCATCGACGCCGGTTATCACAACGCCGACCGCATCACAGCCTTCGATATGAACCGTGTGCTGGGTACAAAGGACTTTGTCACCCCCCGTGCCGACATCTTTGCCGAGCAGAGCCACGGCATGGCCGTGTGGTCGTGCATGGGGCTGAACCGCCCGAAGGTGATGGTGGGCACCGCTCCCGAGGCTTCCTACTGGCTACTGCGCAGCGAGGACGACTACTCCGAGAACCTGGTGGAGCAGGACTACTGGTCGGCCGCCGTCGAGTTTGCCGACAGTGTGGGCGTGGACGTCATCAACACTTCGCTGGGCTACTATGAATTCGACGACAAGCAGAAAAACTATGAGTACCGCCAGCTGGACGGCCGTTTCGCGCTGATGTCGCGCCAGGCTTCGCACGTGGCCGACAAGGGTATGGTGCTGGTATGCAGCGCGGGCAATGCGGGAGCCGGTCCGTGGAAGAAAATCACCCCTCCGGGCGATGCCGACAACGTGCTGACCGTGGGAGCTGTGGGCAAGAATGGCGTGCTGGCCTCTTTCTCGTCCATCGGCAATACGGCGGACGGCCGCATCAAGCCCGATGTGGTGGCTGTGGGCTACAAGGCCGACGTGATGGGTACCGACGGTAACCTGCGCCAGGCCAACGGTACTTCGTTCGCCTCGCCCATCATGTGTGGCATGGTGGCCTGTCTGTGGCAGGCCTGCCCCAAGCTGACGGCCAAGGAGGTGATTGAACTGGTACGCTGTTCGGGCGACCGCGCCGCTTATCCTGACAATATTTATGGTTATGGCGTGCCCGACCTTTGGAAGGCTTATCAGGAATACCTTCGCCAACATCCCGATAAATGATCAGGAAGGGTCAAAATGGTTTCATCCAATGAAACCACCGGTTTCGTTCAATGAATCTACCGGTTTCATTCAATGAAACCAGTAGTTTCATAAAATGGGACTACCTTGGAACTACTAGTTTCGTTGTAATGACAACTATTGAAACTTTTTTTGTGAGAGTAATCTTTTTTTGAAAGAATATGCCGGAAGCTTTATCCCTATACGACCTCAACGCCCTGGTGCGCCGCAGCCTGGAGCAGTGTCTGCCCGATGAATATTGGGTGCAGGCCGAGCTGAGCGAGGTGCGCATGCATCCCGCCACGGGCCATTGCTACGTGGAGTTCGTGCAGAAGGACCCGCGGGGCAACAACCTCGTGGCCAAGGTGCGCGGCGTCATCTGGAACAACGTCTTCCGCCTGCTCCGTCCCTATTTCGAGGAGAGCACGGGGCAGGCTTTCGAGGCGGGCATCAAGGTGCTGGTACAGGTCAGCGTCTCTTTCCACGAACTCTATGGCTTCAGCCTGACCGTGCATGACATCGACCCCACCTATACGCTGGGCGACATGGCACGCCGCCGCCGCGAGATACTGAAGCAGCTCGAGGACGAGGGTGTGCTGACGTTGAACAAGGAGCTGCCCATGCCCGTGCTGCCCCGGCGTGTGGCCGTCATCTCTTCGCCCACGGCGGCGGGTTATGGCGACTTCCGCCATCAGCTGGAGCACAATCCGCGTGGCTATACCTTCCAGGTGACCCTCTTTGCCGCCGCCATGCAGGGCGACCGTGTGGAGGCATCCATTCTCGAGGTGCTGGATGCCATCAACAGCCGGGTGGAGCAGTTTGATGTGGTGGTCATTATCCGTGGCGGAGGCGCCACGTCCGACCTCTCGTGCTTCGACACCTACCTGCTGGCCGCCGCCTGTGCCCAGTTCCCCCTGCCCATCATCACCGGCATCGGGCACGAACGCGACGACACCGTGCTCGACTCCGTGGCCCACGTCCGCGTGAAGACCCCGACCGCCGCCGCCGAATACCTCATCGCCTGTATGGATGAGGCTGCCGACCGCCTGAACGAACTGGCCGTCCGCCTGCACGAAGGTGTGACCGCCCGCCTGGAGCAGGAGCGCCGGCGCCTGTACCAATGCCGCAACCGCATCCCCGCGTCGGCCGTCCGCCGCGTGTCGTCCGCCCAGCTGGAGCTGCTCACCGCCCGCAAAGACCTGCACCGCTCCGTGGAGACGCTGCTGGCACGCCACCGCCATCGGCTGGAGCTGCTCCGCCAACGCTTGGCTGACGCTTCGCCCGAGAAACTCCTGGCTCGCGGCTACAGCCTGACGCTGAAGGACGGGCGTGCCGTGAAGGACGCCTCCCGGCTGCACGAGGGCGACGTGCTGGTGACGCAGGTTCATAAGGGAACATTCACTTCCATTGTAAAAAACATCAAATAGCAATCAAGATATGCCCGTACCCAAGAAAAAAGAAACCTACTCGCAGGCTATGGCCCGCCTGGAAAAGATTGTCAACCAGATTGACAACAACGAACTGGAGATTGACCAGCTGGCCGAAAAAATCAAGGAAGCCAACGAAATCATCGCCTTCTGCGAGAGCAAACTGACGAAAGCCGACCGGGAAATCGAAAAAATACTGGCCGAAAAGCAAGAAAGTGAAGAATAAAGAGTATTTTTGTTGCAAGTTGTACTATAGGAATACTCAAAATACAAAAGATATGAAAGAAATTGATTGGTCAAATCTGTCCTTCGGATACATGAAGACAGACTACAACGTGAGAATTTACCATCGTAACGGTCAGTGGGGCGAGCTGGAAGTATGCAGCGAGGAAACCATCCCCATGCACATGGCAGCCACCTGTCTGCACTACGGACAGGAAGCCTTCGAGGGCCTGAAAGCCTTCCGTGGCAAGGACGGCAAGGTGCGCATCTTCCGTCTGGAGGAGAACGCCGCCCGTCTGCAGTCTACCTGCCGCGGCATCCTGATGCCCGAACTCTCGACTGAACGCTTCCGTGAAGCCGTGCTCAAGGTTGTGAAGCTGAACGAACGCTTCATCCCGCCCTACGAGAGTGGTGCGTCGCTCTATATCCGTCCGCTGCTGGTGGGCACCGGCGCACAGGTTGGTGTGAAACCCGCCAATGAGTACCTGTTCCTGATTTTCGTCACGCCCGTAGGCCCGTACTTCAAGGGCGGATTTGCCACCACTCCCTACGTCATCACGCGTAAGTACGACCGTGCGGCTCCGCTCGGTACCGGTACGTTCAAGGTGGGTGGCAACTACGCAGCCAGCCTCCGTGCCAGCAAGGAAGCCCACGAGGGCGGCTACTCTGCCGAGTTCTACCTCGACGCCAAGGAGAAGAAATACATGGACGAATGTGGTGCCGCCAACTTCTTCGGCATCAAGAACAACACCTATATCACGCCGCTGTCCACCTCCATCCTGCCCAGCATCACCAACAAGAGCCTGATGCAGCTGGCCGAGGACATGGGCCTGAAGGTAGAACGCCGTCCCATCCCCGAAGAAGAGCTGGCTACGTTCGAGGAAGCCGGTGCCTGCGGTACGGCTGCCGTCATCAGCCCCATCCAGCGCATCGACGACCCCGAGAACAACCGTTCCTACGTCATCTCGAAGGACGGCAAGCCGGGTGAAATCAGCTCCAAGCTCTATCACAAGCTGCGCGCCATCCAGTATGGTGACGAGCCCGACGTACATGGCTGGGTAACCATCGTAGAATGACAGGCGTGAACGGAGACATCCAGATAACGACCCTCGTCGAGAACGTTGTTTACGGCAAGGGATTGCAGGGAGAGCACGGGCTTTCCCTGCTTGTTGAGGTAGGGGGCCGCAAGGTGCTGTTCGATACGGGAGCGTCCGACCTTTTCATCCGCAACGCGCGGCTGATGGGCATCGACCTGCGCGAGGTGGACTACCTGGTCCTTTCGCACGGGCATCGTGACCATACGGGCGGCCTGTACCATTTCCTGCGGCTGAACCAACGCGCCACGGTGGTGTGCAAGCGCGAAGCCTTGCGTCCCAAGTTCAAGGACGAGCGCGAGAACGGCCTGATGCACCCCGAAACCCTCGACACCACCCGCTTCCGCTTTGTGGACGAGGTGGAGGAACTCCTGCCGGGTGTTTTCGTCTTTCCTCGTCTGCCCATAGCCGACGAGGAAGATACCCACTTCGACCGTTTCTACACGCTGGCCGACGGAGAACGGCGCCCCGACCGTTTCGACGACGAACTGGCGCTGGTGCTGAAGCGCGGAAGCGACGTGGCCGTGCTGAGTGCCTGCTCGCACCGCGGCATCACCAACATCCTCCGCACGGTGCTGGACACCTTCCCCGACGCCGGTCTCAGGCTGGTGCTGGGCGGCTTCCACATCCGCACGTGTGGGGCAGGGAAGAACGAAGTGATAGCCCGCTACCTGGCCGACCACCTGCCGCAACGGCTGGGTGTGTGCCATTGTACGGGCATCGACCAATATGCATTGTTTCATCAAATCTTCGCCGGCCGGCTGTTCTACAACTACACCGGTTGGGTGGAGACTTTCTAAATTATGGGAAAAGGAAAATTAGCCAAGTTTGCAGATATGCGGGATTACCCGCACGTGTTTGAATACCCCTATTCGGTTGTGGACGATGTCCCCTTCGACATGAAGGGCCACTGGGGCGAGAGGTTCTTCAAGAACGACCGTCCCATCGTGCTCGAACTGGGTTGTGGCCGCGGCGAATACACCGTAGGCCTGGGCCGTCTCTTCCCCGAGAAGAACTTCATCGGGGTGGACATCAAGGGCGCGCGCATGTGGACGGGGGCCACCGAATCGCTCCAGGCAGGCATGACCAACGTTGCCTTCCTGCGTACCCAGATTGAGATCATCGACCGCTTCTTCGCACCGGGCGAGGTGAGTGAAATTTGGCTCACCTTCTCCGACCCGCAGATGAAGAAGGCCACCAAGCGCCTGACGTCTACCTACTTCATGGAACGCTACCGCCGATTCCTCGTGGATGGCGGACTGGTGCACCTCAAGACGGACAGCAACTTCATGTTCACCTACACCCGGTATATGGTGGAGCACAACCACCTGCCCGTTGAAGTGATGACCGAAGACCTTTACCACTCTGGCCTGGCCGACGAGATACTCGGCATCCGCACTTATTACGAACAGCAATGGCTGGACCGCGGGCTCAACATCAAGTACCTCCGCTTCCGCCTGCCGCACGAAGGCACTCTTACGGAGCCCGACGTGGAAATCGAACTGGACGATTACCGGAGCTACAACCGCAGCAAGCGGAGCGGACTTCAGACAAGCAAATAAAAACAGATATATTATGACTCTCTATCCGAAACTCATTCTCGACGCACTGGCCACCGTGCGCTATCCGGGCAACGGCAAGAACCTTGTCGAAGCCGAAATGGTGGCCGACAACCTGCGCATCGACGGTATGAAGGTCAGCTTCTCGCTCATCTTCGAGAAGCCCACCGATCCCTTCATGAAGTCCATGCTGAAATCGGCCGAAACGGCCATTCATACCTATGTGTCGCCCGATGTGGAAGTGACGATCAGTACCGAAAGCCGTCAGGCCGCCCGTCCCGAACCGGGCAAGATGTTGCCGCGCGTGAAGAACGTCATTGCCGTATCCAGCGGCAAGGGTGGTGTGGGCAAGAGTACCGTAGCCGCCAACCTGGCCGTGGCCCTCGTGAAGCTGGGCTACAAGGTCGGCCTGCTCGATGCCGACATCTTCGGTCCCTCCGTCCCCAAGATGTTCCAGGTGGAAGACGTCCGTCCCTATGCCGAGCGCATCGACGGCCGCGACCTCATCATTCCCATCGAGAAGTATGGCCTGAAGCTCCTTTCCATCGGCTTCTTTGTCAACCCCGAGCAGGCTACCTTGTGGCGTGGCGGCATGGCCAGCAACGCCCTGAAGCAGCTTGTGGGCGACGCCGACTGGGGCGACCTGGACTACTTCATCCTCGACACTCCTCCGGGTACCAGTGACATCCACCTGACGCTGCTCCAGACGCTCGCCATCACGGGCGCCGTCATCGTCAGCACGCCGCAGCAGGTAGCCTTGGCCGACGCACGCAAGGGCGTGGACATGTACACCAACGACAAGGTGAACGTACCTATTCTGGGACTGGTGGAGAACATGGCATGGTTTACTCCCGCCGAACTGCCGGAGAACAAGTATTACATTTTCGGTAAGGATGGTTGCAAGCAACTGGCCGAGGAATTGAAGGTGCCTTTGCTGGGCCAGATCCCCATTGTGCAGAGCATTTGTGAGAGCGGTGACAAGGGTACGCCCGTGGCTCTCGATTCGGACACCATCACCGGCCGCGCCTTCCTGCAGCTGGCTGCTGCCGTGGTGCGTCAGGTAGACAAGCGCAATATCGAGATGGAACCTACACGGATTGTGCAGGTGAAGAAATAAGCATTCACCACAGAGCAACGGGGCGTTTTCTGATTCACCACAGATTGCCTGGATTGACACAGATGTTTATATAATCTGTGATAATCTGCGTAATCTGTGGTGAATGCGTGTTAGGACGCTCTTGTCCTCTGTGGTGAACTAATTTATGTAAAGAGAGAATTTCCTATTGCAGGCGGAACACGACCGGGAAGGTGTATTTCACGTTCACGGGCTTGCCGTCCTTGGTGCCGGGTATCCAGTCGGGCATGGTGCCGGTGACGCGCAGGGCTTCCGCATCCAGGCTGGGGGCGACGCTCTGGACGATTTTGGCGTTGGTCACCTTGCCTTCGGTGTTGATGATGACCGATACTACCACTCGTCCCTGTATGTTATTGGTGTGGGCTTCGGCCGGATAGCGGATATTCTTGCTGAGGTGTTGCATCAGTCCCGTCATGCCGCCGGGAAATTCGGGCATCTTGTCCGCAACTTCATATACTTCGCCCGTCACGGGGGCGTCGGGGTTTCGGTAGCCTACTACTATCATCTCGTCTATCTTGTCCACCGGTTCGGGCGTCAGGCGGAACTTGACGGGGACGGTGTATCTCACGTTGACCGGTTCGCCTTTCTGCGTGCCCGGTTTCCACTTGGGCATGCTGCTGATGACGCGTATGGCTTCGGCGTCCAGGTTGGGGTCGACGCCTCGCAGGATGCCTACGTTCCCGATGCTTCCGTCCTTGCCGACCACAAACTGCACGGTGACGCGTCCCTGCGTCCCGGCCTTATGGGCCGCTTCGGGGTAGCGTATGTTGGCGGACAGGTACTTCATCAGTCCCGGCATGCCTCCGTCGGGGAATTCCGGCATGTTTTCTACGACTTCATAGACATCGGCGTCTGTCACGTTGGGCTTGATAATCTTTACCGGTATTAGTTTAATAACCATGTTGTCAGGATCCATCTTGGCCAATTCCGTAGTCCTGCACATCCATGCCAACGTCTTACCGTCTTTGCCAGTATATTCAAACAGAATATCTGCTTTGGAGGAAGTCTCCACCCGAAACTCTCCTTTGTCGTTGACTGTACTTGTGGTCATTGACTGATACTTTGGGTCGATGATGATTTTTACGTCGCCCAGCGGATTGCCCGCTTCGTCCACGATCTTTCCTTTGTACGTTACCTTGTCAGACTTCTCCTGCTGGAGCTCTTTTGTTCCTTGTTCGTCTGCAAGAATAAGAGGATTGTCCGGCATGACAATTGTTTTTTCATGATTTTCTCCCCATTCTTCCGGTTTGACTTGCACAATTTGTTTTCTTTCAGAGTTGACCAGGGAAAAACCGATAATGTCGTTGGAACCGGCTTCGAACGAGAAGCTACCGTCTGCCTCGCTACGGGCATTTATTTGTCTGAATTCCGAATTTTCGCCTTGTGTCAATGCCAGTATTTCCACGCCTTCCAGCGGGCGGCCTTTGGAATCTTCCACAACTCTCGTGTAAGTCACCGTCTTGTTGCTCATGGCAGGCGCGACGGCCTCGATGACTTCGGTTGTAATCTTCTGTGTGGCGCGTGCCACGGTCTCGATGTTGCTGACGATCATCAGCAGGGCGGCCAGCGGGAGGAACATCAGGTATTTGGTTCTCCCTATTGCTCGGGTTCTTCGTTTGTTCATCATAATGATACGCTTTTTTAAGGGTAAAACATTGAAACTGTTATAGATGGTTGCTGCAGCCTTATGATGTGACAAACCCAACAGGTGGTATTGGTAGGTGCGGGAGTCGTGGCCGGTCTCCAGGACTTTTTC
>OHAQ01000700.1_pt1 | contig 26637 bp, 8 predicted proteins | sample 1577111 | NCBI WGS metagenome assembly OHAQ01 (sample SAMEA3541549, study PRJEB24748) | human gut metagenome | biome: human gut; feature: human-associated habitat; material: faeces | place: China | collected 2012 | reverse complement strand
AATAGGATAAAAAGCCTATTGGATAACACAGTGTTTAGTGAAATCGGTGCTGCAATTGCAGTAAACACATATAATTGTAGAAGAAACTCTGTTATAGTTATTGCAGCTCAACTTGAAAATTATCTTACTAAGACTCTTAGTAAATGTTGGAAACAGTTGGACTTTTTAAATGACTATACTGATGGAGGATTTTTCAAACTAAGGCAAGTAGAAGATACAGCTCTTAGTAAGAAAGCATCTGTTTATAAAGTAATAAATGGACAGAAAGTAGAAGCTGGATGGATGTCAGAAATCACTGGTATCAATGCTGATAAGCCAAATAAGATTCGTGGTGACCGTACCGACTTATTAATATATGAAGAAAGTGGTTCTTGGCCTCAATGGAAAAGAGCTTTCGAACAGGGAGACGCTCTTGTAGGTATTCAGGGAGCAAAGTTCGGAATTAAAATGGCTTGGGGAACAGGTGGAGATAAAGGTCCTTCACTTGAAGGATTAGCTAAAGCATATGAGGAACCCGATACATATGATGCTCTTCCTTACAGACATAGATATACTCCAACTGGTGAAGAAGTTATTACAGCTTACTTTATTCCTGCTTATACTATCATTAATAGACCAGGACTTATTGATAAAAGAGGTTGGACAGACCCAGTTAAAGGTAGGGCTTATTATGAAAAGGAAAGAGACAAGAAAGCAGCTGACCCTGAAACTTTAATTATACACTGTGCTGAATATTGCTTTACAGCAGACGAAGCTCTAGCTTTAGAAGGTACTAATAAATTTAATAAGGTACTTATTTCAGAACAGATTGCAAGAATTAGAGTTGACAAACAAGGTCAGAAAATTAGTGTAGGTTCTCTTGAATATAAGTTTAATGGCCCAGTACAAAAAGAAAATATAGTTGGCTTTAAATGGATAGAAAACTCTGCTCATGGTAAAGTACATATATTGGAACATCCTATTTGGACTATTGATGATAAACAACCTAAGATGAGGGATATGTATGTGGCTGGAATAGACAGTATTGATATTGGACAGAAGGAAACTTCTGATGCTACTAAAGACCCTTCTGATTTTTGTATTGTAATTAAGAAAAGAATTAGAGGTCTTACTGACCCTATGTATGTTGCCTATTATAAGGACAGACCTCAAGACGTAAGAGATGCATATAAAATTGCACTCAAACTTATGGAGTATTACAATTGTCAATGTGTAATTGAAGCATCTAAAGTTGCCATGATTACATGGGCTAGAGAAAATAAATGTCTTAATAGGTTTATGAGAAGACCTAGGGCTACTATGCCTGATGTTCAAAATGGACAAAGTAAACAGTACGGTGCTCCAGCAACAGTGGCAGTTATTGATTTACAGACTGACTTAATTGCAGACTTTGTAAATGACTATTGTCATACAATATGGTTCCCAGAAATGCTTGATGAACTTAATCGTTATACTGATGAGAATAAGCGAAAGTTCGATATTGTGGCGGCTATGGGTATGGCTGAACTTGGTGACCAAGAATTACAAGGAATAATACCTAAAGCTGTTGAAAATGTAGATGATGCATTTCAAGACTTTGGATATTATAGAGACGAGAATGGAATTAAAAGGTGGGGAACTATTCCTAAAGAGAAACCTAATATTCCTAAATATGATTTATTCCCTTATCATTATGACAACGACAGAACTAGAAGCAGCAATCCTCGACATAATCCGCAGATGCTACAAAATGGAATATACTAGCAAACTTATAGTGAAAGAACTTCCAGAAGGAGGTTATTCAGCTATATTTGCGATGAATAATATTGATAAACCGTTAGTAATCTCTGGACAATTAGGGGCTTGCGACTTTTTGAAATATATAGAACAAGAACTTAAAGACAAATGTCTTTGGAGAGTTGAATATTCATTAGGATATCAATCATTCCCAGAGCCTTGTCCAGAATCACCTGAACAAACAAAATGTAAAAATGAAAGATACTAAAAAGAATGAAGAGTTGATGGAAGCTACCAACAGGGCAATCAGCGAGCTGGTTTATCCTAAGTACAGGTTGCAAAAAGCATACAACTACTATAACTGCAAAAGAGATGCTGAGCAGTACAGATTTCTTGAAGAAAATTATGGTATAGGTCAACCTACATCAGTAGAATTCATACCTCTTATTAGGAAACATGTGGATGCTTTAGTAGGAGAGTTTTTAGGAACTCCAATTCTTCCTAAAGTATCTTGCAAAGACTCTGCAACGATAAGTGCTATCACTCGCGAAAAAGAAATTGCAATTTCCTCTGAAGTATATAGTCTTCTACAAAAACACTTAAAGAACTCTATGCTTAGCTTTATTGACGGAAGAGATATTACAGATAAAGCCATAGAACAACAAATACAAAAGTTGATTGATGATTTAGACCAATCATTTATTTCCCAATATGAAATGGCAGCTCAAAATGTCATTGAGTATATTATGCAAAGTAGGGACACTGACCTTATGACTAAACTAAGAATATTGTTTTTAGATTTACTAATAACTGGTTATGCTTTCTACAGAGTAAAGCCATCTACAAGTAAGGGAAATATTGATATAGAGGTACTTAATCCTTTAAATACATTCATTGATAGAAATCCTGAATCTATATATATTAAAGATTCTTATAGAGTTGTTGTAAGAAAATGGCTTACTAAGAATCAAATCTTAAATATATATGGTAGAGATTTATCAAGAGATGATATTGCTAAAATTAAAGACTCATGGCATCAAAGCTTTGATACTTCTCATTATTACGTAAGGTCATTTGCTGATGTAAAGAGTGGTGCCCCTATGACAGACGGACTTGAAGCAGGAAGAGAAATAGTTCCTGGATTTCCAGATGAAGCTATTCAATCTTACAATTATAAACTAATTCCTGTTTATGAAGTAGAATGGACTGAGACTGATAAAGATTACAATCTACAAAGATATGAAACTGTTCGTATAGGACAGGAGATTTATATCTTAAAAGGTAAAAATGAGGAAGTAATAAGAAGTAAAGATAATCCTTCTTATTGTAGTTTATCAGTAAATGGAGTCTACTTTAATGATAGAAATAATGAGCCATTCTCTTTAGTATTAGCTTGTGCTAATCTACAAGATAGATATGACTTATTACACTTTTATAGAGATAATTTAATTGCAAATAGTGGAACTACTGGAGACTGGTTAGACTTATCAGTGTTGCCTACTGCTCTTGGAGTTAAACTTCCTGAAAGAATCCAGAAATGGATTGCTTACAAAAAATCAGGAGTTGCAATTATTGACACGTCACAAGAAGGAAGACAATTTAACAGTAATACAACTTACTCTGGATTTGATGATACGGTTAAAGCCCAAACTATTCAAGGTATTCAGATTGCAATTGATGCTACTGAACAGACTACAAGTTCTATTACTGGAGTTTTTAGAGAGCGTTTAAATGGAATCCAACAAAAGGATGCTGTTACTAATGTGCAGACAAGTGTTAATAATTCATTTATTATTACTAAAAAGTACTACCAACAAATGGATTTAGTAACTAATGAACTTCTTCTTGACTGCTTGAATATAGCTAAGATTGTATATAAGAATGGATTGAAGGGAACTTTAATTCTTGGAGATAAATATCAAAGAGTCTTTACTGCACTTCCAAAATACTTTACTGTTAGTGATTATGATATTCATATTGTAACAAGCACTGATGTTATTAAAGACATGGAATCTATTAAAGCTATTATCCCTGAATTTATTAAGAGTGGAACTCTAGAACCAGGAATAATCTTTGAAGCATTAACTGCCAAGAGCTTAACTGAACTTAAATATAAAGTACAGAAAGCACTTAAAGTACAGAAGGATGAAAATGGCCAGATGCAGCAACTTATGCAGCAGAATGAACAACTTCAACAGCAAGTACAACAACTTCAACAACAACTTCAACAAGCTCAAAATAAGGTTGAATCTCTTAATGAAGCTAAGTTACAAATTGAAGATAGAAAGGCTAAAGCTGATGAACAAATCGGATGGTATACAGCTAAGACTGATAGAAGGTCTAAAGATTCTAAAGCTGAAAACGACGATAAAAGAACTGAAATTGAGTACGCTCAATTATATGATGGCAATTCTAATAATAACGAAGTAAGAAATATATAATATATGACTCCTGTATTTAATGTATGTAAATCTAATACTTGCGGATTAACAATCACTGGTCTCTCAAGAGAGGCCGGTGAGTATCTGCCAGAAGATTCTACTGAAAACATAATTAACACTTTTAAGTACAGTGAAACTGTAACTGTAAATGTTATACAATTAGATAAGATAGACGAACCTGAATTTATTAAATCTACTGTTGTGCCTCATTTAACTAACACTGATGAAGTAAAAGTAGACATATCTAAAGATGGTAACTACCGTATCTCACATATCATAATTCCCACTACAGAGTGGTTGCAAAAAGAAATAGATAATCCTAACAGTTCTTTATCTTCTTATGCAGTTGTGTATGTTTCTGACGGTTCTACAATATATAAGTACATAAATGAAGGGCTTGTTGAATGTCCTGCACTCGAACTTGCTGAAAGAAATCCTGACGGGACTACAATTTCCATAAGTGAAAAAAATACCTTTTCCATTTGTTATTTATCCAAATGTTTTGTTACTTTGTGCAATGAAATTTTAAACATGAACCTTCTTAAATGTAAGAGTAAAAATGCAGATTTGGACAACCTAATATTTAAGAGAGATTTTGTTTGGATGACTATTAACGTAATTAAATACTCCGTTAGCCTTGGTCAATATGCAGAAGCCCAAAGAATATTAGAACAAGTAAATACTTGCAATGGTTTTTGTGATTCAATTAATAACAAATATAAAACTTTAAACAGAAGTTCTGGATGTGGATGCAATTAGTTTACTTAAACAGAAAATAATTGAGGATTATAATTCTTACGTGAAAAAACTATATAAGGGATACCGAGAAGACTATTCTTTAATTTTGCACGAAATAAGTTTTATAGAGACTCATACTAAATTAGATAACTGTGACTTTATTTATCAACAACTAATGTTAGCATAATATATGTCAGAATATAAAGTACTAGAAGAAGGAGTTCTACTTGATGACTGGATGAACGATAATCCAGAACAGCCATATATTCCTAAGAAAACCCCTAGCTGTAATTGCAACACTTGTCCAGACGAAGACGGGCATCTACTAAAGGATAACTTCCTTGGGGAGTTCTTAACTGAAGCTGATAAGAGAAGAGCTAGAGAGAACCTAGGACTCAAAGATATGGAAGGCGATGCAGCCAACATTACTTATAAGACAGATACTGACCCTGATATAGAGTCGGTTAAAGATGCCTTAGATAAGTTGTTCTATGTTCCAATAACTATTAGCTCATTTACTGTTTCTCCTAATGAAGCAGAAACAGGTTCAGAAGTTAATACCCTTACATATAACTGGAAATATAATAAAGAGATTAAACAACAATACTTTGACGGAGAAGAAATTAATGCTTCACTTAGAACTAAAACTATAACTGGAGCATTTAAGACTACAACATCTAAAACCTTAACTGCATCGGACGGAACAGAATCCAAATCCAGTACTGCATCTTTAGTATTCAAGGATGGTAGATATTATGGGGCAAGTGCAACAGACCCAACAGTTTCTGATATGATTTCTTCTTTTACAAGAAGTTTGAATCTTACTAGAGGAAACAGTTTTACAGTTAATGCTAGAGAAGGTCAATATATCTATCTTCTAGTCCCATACTCTTTAAAGGATATTTCTTTTTCAGTAGGTGGATTTGAAGGAGGATTTTTTATAGTAGACGATAATTACCAATTCACTAGATATGAGGGAACTACTATAAGATGTGTTCTCTTTAGAAGTGATAATCCGGGCTTAGGAAGTACAACAGTAACTATTAAATAACATGGCAGTAGAGTTAATTAGCGAAATAGTTCAAAAAGGTGGTCAGGATTTCGCTCTAGTTGATGCCAATAACATTCGTGGAGGTTTCTATCAAGTAACCGAAATGAGCGAAAGAGATGCAATACCAGACAAAAGAAAAAAGAATGGTATGCTTTGTTTCGTACTCAATGACCCTGACAAGGTCTTTACATACCAATGGCTTAATGGTTATTGGATTAAAGCACAACTTGGCGGCGGAGGTGGTGGGGATGGAGACACTAGAGTTGAAATAGTATCAACGCCAGAAGAGCTAGCAAACAGAGTAGACTTGGAAAGAGCTGGACAAATCGTATATATCGAGAGTACAGATGAAGTTCTATTCTGGTCTAATAAAGATAAATGGAGCTCTTTTGACCATATTAAAATACAAGATACAGAACCAGTTGACGATGATGCAGTATGGATAAATACTAGTCAGAAATCACTACCTCAGTATACAAATCCAGATTTGGCTACTATAATAGAGGCAGTTGAAGCACTTAGAAAACTGGTAAATAAGCATGAATATGCATTTACACATGAGATGTCAAGTGGGGGTTTTGAAAATAGTGCAAGACTCGATATGATGAAAGCTGCTTCACCTTTGGAACCAGGAACGGAAACAGAACCGACAGCAGCAGAAGAATATCCAGAATACACTGAATATGAAACTCCAAATTTAAAGCACTTAGCTATTAAAGCAGGAACTTACTCAAGCCTGCTTGAGAACACAAGAAACTTTGTAAATAACGAATTACTATGGTGTACAGACACTAAACAATTATATATTATGAGTAATGGTAGTTTAAATTGGATTAATAAAAGCGGAAGTGGTGGTGGAACCGAGTGGGACCCATCTGTTCTCGACGAACTGGATACCATTGGATTTGTTACCCCTAGTGGTCAAACATACAGGGTTAAGATTGAGAATGATGGAAAAATGGTTATCTATAAAAAGGAAATGGATACACCACAGACTAAACCAACAGGAGGTCAAGAAGACCCTTCGGGCTGGGTTTATGTTACATCACTATTCTTACAGAAGCTATATATAAATTCTATATATTGTGGGGGATTAGCATCTGACGAACATAGTTACAACTATTGTTCACATCATTTTGTTGAACTCTCAAATCTAACTAATGAAGATATAAACTTGAATGGTCTTTCCTTGCAATATGCAACAGAAGGAACTCAATGGCAAGTACTTCCATTATGGGGAACAATCAAAGCGCAGTCTACATTCTTAATTAGAGGTGCTCAGTGTTCAGTAATGGATGCAAATACTACTAAGATTAAAGTAAAAACATACGATATGGAATGGAGAGATTCAGGCGGAAATCTAATGAAGTTTGATAACAACAAATCCAAATTCTATCTTACTTGGGGAACTACTCCTTCAACAGTAAGAAATCCATATTCAAATGCTAACGGAAACTATAGAGTATCGTTAGGATATATCGATTTAGTTGGATTTAATAAAGAAAATGCAGAATCCTCTGATACAATAGACGCAAGCGAAAACAAACCATATACGTATCTAAGTACTGATAAACTCTTTACTAAATACTATGCAATGGACCCAGTAAGTCAGGCTACTAAATCATTAGATAAAAGAAACAATGCTAATGATTGGTATTTTGTTGACCTTACAAAAGAGTTAGTTCCGAGCATTGAAGCTTTCACTCCAAGGGCTTCATTTGAAAATAAAACAATATTCTACAACAAATCTAAACTAGTAAGTTTAAAACCTAACTTAATATCTTGTACCTTCGGAAGACAGGCAACTGCCCCAAATGCTACAAGATGCTTTAACTGGGTATCAGTAGGATATTTTGACGAGTATCTATGGCATAGACCAAAAGGAAGTAGTGACGAAGGCCCTTGGACTAAAGTAGAATCATTTAAAAACGAAACAGGTATTAGAAAATACTATAATCGTATTAGAATGGAGGCAACTGACGGAACTCCATTCACTACTCATAAAGTTATTCTTAAGAACTTATCAGTAGGAACTTATGAGTATAGAGTAGGTAGAGCTGATGCAAATGGTAATCCAAGTGAATTTGCTAGTGATTCTTTAACATTTACAGTAAGAGGTACTGATGATATAAAAAACAATTTTACGTTTGTTCAGGTAAGTGACCAACAGGGATTTAACTGGGATGAATATAATGTTTGGAGAATATCAGCTGAATATATAAAGAATAATGTTCCAGAAGCGCAGTTCACTATTAATACTGGTGATATGACACAAAATGGAAATAGAATCAATGAATGGATTGACTATTATAATGCTCGTAAATCCCTATGGGGAGTTGAAGAAATGGTGACTGTTGGTAATAATGACTTATGTCCTGCCAACATGTATGTATTAGGAAATGGCGGAGACAGTTCCAAAATTAATCCTTCTAATATGTCGTTCTTCTACACATTCGAAATTGATGAAACTAATCCACCTGTATTTACTATTGAAGGTAAAGAAGTATTTGTTGATTCTCTTTACTCATTTAATTATGGTAATGTACACTTTATGTGTGTGAACTCTGAAATTACTGATTTAACTGAAACTAATATTTATGGATTAAGTACTGGAAAGATAACCTATCCGTACATTAAACAATGGTGTAAAAAGGACATTGATGCTAATGCTTCTGCTGCTTGGCAAATTGCTTATTGTCATGAAATGCCATTTACTATTATTACTCAAAATGTTATTCAACAGTTCTACTGGAATGACACAGAAAATAATAAAGTGGAAAGAAGTGGTAGCCATTTAAATTACAATGTCCCTAATGAAGATAAATACTGGTTTAGTAAGTTCTGCCAAGAAAACAATGTAAGACTTGTTCTTGGTGGACATAAACATACGTACAGCGTTAGTTGGCCGCTTAAAGAGAATTTCTCACAAGATGGAACTCCTATAAGCATGAAGCCAATTATTCAAGTAACTCAATCTGATTTAACTACTTACTTCAATAGTGATAGTTTATATGAAGAAACAGAGGGAGACTTAGCTGGACAAAAATTCCCTGTTGCATGGAAAACCGATGATAACTACAAGCAACATAAACACTTATGTACATTTGAGCTAGTTGATAACATCACTGCTCCTGTGTATGCAATGTGTCAAGCTACTGGTTATAAACATACATCTAACAAAGAGTTGCCTGCACCTAATATACCTTGGTTGAGACACTATTTCCCTGCTACCGTTAAAGTTGTAGACCAGACTAACATTACTGCAACAGTAAATGCTGGACAGAGATACCCATTCTATATTATATGGAATATTACTCCTACACAAATAACAGGTACAGTTAAGAAGATTAATTATGTATTTACCTCTGCAGGTAAGTTTAATATTAATATTCAAAGTAGTGTTAATCCACCAGAAGCTATTGGTGGTAATGGGGAAGAAAACAACGGAAATGATTTAATTATCATAAAATAATGTCAGGTAAAAGTGTAAGTATAAAAAACAAAACTACTAATGAATGGGAAATCGTCGCAGGTAGCGACGCTTCCCAAATTAGTACTTCTAATCCTGACGTGCTAGTATCTGGAGAAGTAAATATCTCTGTTGACCAAGCACTCAGTAGAACCAACAAAAAGATAGAAACACTTCAACGTAATGTTTCGTGGCTTGCGGAACATGGCGGAGGAGGCGGTGGTGGGGGAGGAGATTTCACATCCTCTATTAAATTAACTAACGGTGGTATTACAACATCTGAAGGAGTTAATATTCTATATTCTACCACTAAAGAAGTTAAACTAGATTACTTAATCACAGCATTAAAGAACAACCAAAAATTTACTATAACTGTTTCTCTAGACGGAAATAGTGTTATTTCAGGACAAGAAGGATGGTCTGGAACTCCGGGAAGTTTGCTTATTAAAAACATATCCCAGTACTCATCATCAAATAGTCACTCGGTAGTAGTTACTGCAACCGATGCAGAAGGAATTAACGCTACTCCTTATATGTTAACTGTAATTGAATCATCTATTAATTTATCAAGTAGTGTTTCATCAGTTACTGCAACAATTGGATTGGCATATAAAATAACATATACAGTTACTAATAAAGTACTGGCTGCAGACACATCTTTGATTGTTAACAATGTCACTAATGGTGTTTCTAAAACATTTGAGCTTGGTAAGTTTACATCTACTGAACCTTTGTTATATGATGTTGATTTCTTCAGCTTATTCACAGGAACTCCAACGGCAGGTTCTTCTTACACTATTGAAGCATTTGCACAAACATCTATTGACGGAAAAACTATTACTTCTGATAAAGTAACTAATAAAGTTGTAGTAGAAGACGGAACTTCTCTTGTAGTACTTGTTGATGGTATTACAACTAAAGAAGAAGTAACAGCAGGAACACCTGCAACAGAGTTCCCTCAAGGTGGTAATATCTCATTCTCATTCACTCCTTATCTATCAGGTATTAGCATTATTTACTATGCTGTTAGAATGAAGAGAGGAAACATCGTAAGAGATATTGGAACATTTGAGCCTGATGCAGAAAACCCATTCAATGAAAACCAATATGTGCAAAGAGGTAAACAACAAATCTTTAGTTGGGCTGTTGCACAGAATGACGATTACTTAGGTGATTGGGACATTACATTGAGATGCTGGTCTGAAAAGGGTTCTCCTATGACAGATACACAACTTGCTTGTGTTGTTGTAAAATCTGCACAATCTTTAATTGCTGACCAAAACCCTAGAAATACTAGATATGCAAGTTGGAGTATTAAGAATGAATTTCCAACAGCTCCCACTGCAACTACATGGATGTCAAAAGAATTAAACTATATATCTCCGGGAACAACAGACCCGATTGTAGTAAATACTCCTTTAAATGTATATAATACTAATGGAGAACTATCTGGATTCTTATCTAGCAATGGACAAACAAAACTAAGACTCAGTGGTGAATCTTACGGTATAGTAGATTTACAACCATTTAAGGATGAAATAAGTGATAATAATAACTGGTCAAGACTAGGATTTACATTCTCTGTAACTCTAAAAACTGACCTACACCCGTTCTCTGATAGAACTATATTCTTTATAGGAAATTACAGTTCTGACGGAACATTCTCCGAAGGTATTAAAGTTGGATTGGAAGACATTGTATGGTCTTACACTGACGGAAATATCAAGGAAACAATTTCTTGCAAGCTACAACAGAATGTTATTAATACTCTTGACTTTATAGTTGATAAGAATAATAGCGAAGTTAAAATCTTTATCAATGGAGTACTTAATGCTGCAAGGGAAATCAAATCTGACTTTACTTGGAAAACTACAAGTAAGTTCTATTTGGCTTGCGATGCTGACGCAAATGGAAATATAGGTAACTTTGCCGATGTTGAACTTTACGATATGAGATTCTTTAGAAGTGCATTAAACGATAAACAGATTGTAATTAATGCTTTAAATGCAAGAGCTAACGCTTCACTTATGTCGGACGGTACAGTAGATTTCTCTCTGTATAACTCTTGGAAATCAAAGAACTTCTTTAGTACATCAGAATCAACAGCATCTTCAACTTTATGGGACGACCAGAACAATACATATGCAAACATCAATTTCGATGCTTTAATTAGTGACTCTAATAAGAAGCCGCCTCTTCCAGTAGTTTATATTGACTGTGGTGGTTCTGGATTTACTAAAGCTGTATATGAAGCTGTAGGTGCAAACCCAACAGAATATACTGGTTGCACATTTAATTACTTTGACCCTAATTCTACTAAGAGCTCGGCCGTATCTACCGGAGAATTATCAGTACAGATTCAGGGTACATCATCTACTGGTTATAGAAGTAAGAACTTAGAAATAATATTCAGAAAAGAACTATATGATGATTTAGGTGGTTTAATCGGCCCAGAGCTATTCCAGCCAAATAATACATGGATGCCTGAAAGTCAATTTACATTGAAAGCTGACGTAGTTGACTCTGCTCATGCTAACAATGCTTCTATTGGTAAATGGATTAATGATAATGCAGACTTACTGTTTGATAAAACTCCACCAATGGAACAACTTGAATCAAGACGTCCTGTTGATACTAGAGATAAAACAGTTACACATCAAAATGTAACAATTAAACATACACTTGAAGGATTCCCTTGTATCTTACTTATTAAGTTTGATGGAACTGATACTCAGGAAATGTTAGGTATTTACTCCTTTAACTTAGGACGTAATGCTTACTTTAACATGGGATTCAAGTTTTTTAAATCATTCTCAAGAAGAATCAAGGATTCATCTGGACAGTATCAAGAAAACCCAGTTCCTGCTTTCATTACTACTTACGAAACATATAAAGATAATGAAAATTTTGGAACTATTGACCAAAGACAAATATACTCTTATGAGTTCTCTGAAAATGCTAACATCATTATCAAAGACGATGGAACTAAGCAGATGACTGCTCTGTTCATGCAGGACGACTTATCTATCTTGCAGCATGTTGGAGAATTTAGGTATAATGGAGCAAATGGAGATAACTCCGATGTATCTGATAACAATATTTGGCAAAGACTTCAATTACTATTTACCGACTTAGCCAGTATGACTGGTGAAGCTGTTGATAAGTATAGATGGAATGTCCAAACAAAAGGCTACGAAAAAACAGGAGACCAATATGCAGCCCAACAATCTTGGTCAGCCCTAGCTGATGATTTAACTAATAGGCTAAATATTAGAAATGCTTATTCTTACTATATAGTTTGTATAGCATTTGGACTTGTGGACTCTCTTGGTAAAAATATGACACTTCGTTCTTGGAACGTTGGAGGAAGCCTTACTGATGAAAATATGAACAAATGGTGGCCTTGTTTTTACGACATGGATACGGCATTTGGTCTATCTAATACAGGTGAAGAAAATGTACCTAAGACAGCATATCTTGATACCTTTGCTAATGCTAAAGTAGAATCTGGAGTTAACTCTCTGGTAATTACTCAAAATTCAGCAGATGGAGGATATGATACATACTCTGCAAGATTATGGGATGTTCTTAGAGACACAAGATTTATAAATACAGGGGTTTATTCAGGAGCAGGATATGATGCTTTATGGGAAACTTGGCGTTCAGTAGGAACACTTCTTAAAGAAGCTAACTACTTCGTTGATAACTATTTCAGCATCCAAATGAAGAACTGTGGTGAGCTTCTATATAATTATGACTACAAAGTTAAGTATTTAACTAGATATTCAAAGGATGAAGGTAGTGCCGCTTCTTATGCTAATATTGAGTTCTTACATGGACCTCGTGTTGAATTTGTAAGAGACTGGCTAAAGAAAAGATACTACTTTATGGATGGTGTATTCCAATATTCAAATAGTGCACTCATCCAACCATATAATGAAAAGGGTGCTTTTAAATGTGGTGGTGCGGAAGGACAAGCTCCTACACTCACAGTAAAATCTAATTGCCCGTTAATCTTTACGGTAAACATTGGGCAGACATCTGCGGGAGATATTAGATATTTTATTGATGAGAATATCCCAACAACTATTACTCTATCACCTATATCTTCTTTTAATACGCAGATTACTATTAATGGTATTTCTCAAATCAGTCAGCTTGACGGATTGAAATATATGAGATTCCAAGGATTTATGTCTACATTGAGACTGCCAAGTTTTGCAAATGTAGATATATCAGGAGTAAAGACATTGTCAAGTGCTCCAATTCTATTTGAAACAGCATTTATTAATGACCAAGATTTCTCTGATGTAAGACATATTGACCTTAGTAATACATCCTTCTGGTCTGGAAACAGTGGTGTAAGTACATTTACAGTAAACATTGAAAAGTATACGAAACTAAAAGATTTGAATATCTCTGGTTCTTGTGTTACTTCTTTATCATTGCCAAATGCTTCGCTTGCCTCACTTAATATTACTAACTCAGATGTAGAAAAGATTACATTACAGTCTCAACCATTCTTGAGTTCTATCGACTTTACAGGATGTAAGAAATTAAAAACTGTAATTATTGATTCTTGTACTAAGATAGAATCACTTACTCTATCAAGTTTAAGTGACTTGGATTCTGTAACCATTACAGGATGTCCTAATTTGAAATCTATTGTTTGTACTAACAATACTGCGCTATCAGTATTTAATGTATCTAACTCTAACAATGTAGAAACAATAAACCTATCTAATTGTAATAGTAGGTCTCTACAAATATATATTGTAGGTGCGGCTAAGATTAAAACACTAAATCTTTCTGGAACTACAACTCCAGAGCCAATTCAGTTAGCACAAGGTCTGAACACAATTACTTCTTTAGACATTAGTAATAGTTCTGTATCTGCTTTCCAATTTGGTAATGACCCTATCCCTACTTATAAAGGTGATAATATCTTAGATTTAAGTCCATTTAATCTTACTTCATTATCTTTAAGAAATGCAGGTTTAGTTAAATACATTAAATTTGATAATAATAAAACTAAGCCATTTACTGTTGGTAATTCTTTCTTCGTTGGATGTTCTTCTCTTATAAGAGTATTCGGACATTTGGCACTTAATGGACAGAGTATATTTAGTAACTGTAACAAGTTCTTTATACATGACATGCCAGATACTATTCCGACTCCAATGATTAGTCCTACTGAATGGTTCGGCCCAGATACGAGCACAGAAGATGGAAAAACTCAATGGAAAGCTAACACAAATCTAGATACAAACTTTACTATCTCAACCACTGCTTTAAACAGTGTGTTTAGTACTACTGCTTGTACTCTATATGATGTGTATTATATACTTAATAGATGTCAGAATGTTACAAGTTTGAATGGCACGTTTGTTGCTTGTAGACAAGTTACTACTTCAGTTCCTAACTCTTTTAACAGAAATATGTTCAAGTACTGCGGTAAAGTAACAACCATAGATAGCTTATTCTGGGATTGTGGAGACTTAACTAGTATATATTTTAGCCCTACACATGATGACGATGGAAACATTACAGCATACGATGGACTGTTCTCACCGCTTGTGAGTTGTACTAATATGAACAACTCATTCCGAACAGGCGGTCAGAAGTATATGGACGAATATCTATTTGCCCCAATAAATGCAAATGGAGATACTCTAAAACTAACTTCAATCAGTTGGGCTATCTACAATGAGACATTTATTAAAAATGCTAGTGCTCCTAAAGAAGAAATTTTAAGTTCTGATTATATATATGCCAAGGCAAGTAAGCTGTTAAAATATTTGCCAGAACTTAACAATATAGGTTATCTGTATGCAAGTACTTATTCTAAAATTGAGTTTGATTTAGATACATATACAGAGAATGGAAAGACAGCTTCATACTGTCCTCTATTCTATAATAACTCCAAATTGGTTTCAATAAGTCAATGCTTCAATTGTTACGGTAAAGGTTCTTTATTGAATGTATTTGGCGGAGATGAAGTATTTAACTCTATGAGAAATAACTTCCCTCAATCATTACAATATATTAGAGGTTCATTTAACTGTGCTAAAGAAGGAAGCAATACAGTAACTTGGCCTATAAAGAACTCAATGTTTAGTAAGATTAAGTCTACAATCAAGTTTATTGGGCCGGCTGATGAAGGTAACTTTACAACAAGTGCAGGTAGCTTTGCTGGAGCAGGTATTGTTAAATCATACATTCCAGACTTAGTTGGAGATAAGTTCCCTTATGATGTATTTAGAGGTTGTACTAACCTAACAGAAGCTCCGGCTTTCTTTGCTAGAATGGTATTCCCTTCTGATACAACAACTGAAATTCCGGGAACTACATTTAATGACTGTACCAAACTTACTAATATTTCTTACATGTTCTACAATATGAGTAATGTAAAATACTCACTTACAAGTAGAGGATTTAAGAATTGTAGGATAGTAAATGCCACAGCTTGTTTTATGGAAGATACATCTAACTATTGTAAAATAGGAAAAGTTCCTTATGGTTTATTCTATCAAGAAACGGATGTAAGAAAACAATTTATTGGTTGGAATCATACAGACGCTGCAGCTTCTGGAATTACTGAAACATTTGGTATTACAGAAAGTGGAGAATGGATTCCTGATGATGAATTGCCAACTCAATTACCTGCAACTAAAACATATGAGTTTACAAGAAAACAATTAAATAGAACTATAAGAACCTTAGATGGATGTCTAAGAGGATTTAGAAGTCCAGATGCATCTCAATACTTAATTGATTGGGGAAATCTAGAATATGGAGATTCAGGGGATTTAGTAGCAATTAATGAAGACTATAACCCAGTTGAGTTTATAAAGAACTCTGCTTATGACCCAAGAGAACAGGTTCCTAATCCTGCTTACAATCCTGAAAATCCAGGAGCTGAGCCAGAGTTTATTCCTAATCCAAATAGAGATATTCGTAGAGTATTGAAGAATACTAACTATGACCCCTATGAAGAAATGTGGAATTATTGGGCAGTTGATGGTAGGGTTGGAATGAAGGGAATTATAGAAAACAGTAATTTATATAGAGATGTATTAAATGGTACTGTAACTACACTTCCAACAACCATTCCAGATACTATGGAAGACGAAAACAATAGTAGGTCATGTATAACTCCTGCTTCTTACACAGCTAAAAGACTAGTTATGAACTACATTTGTCCTCCAGATTTATTTAGATATTGTGAAAACAGTGCAGCACTGAATGTGAATAACATATTTATGCAAAGTGGGATTTCTTCAGACGTCACTGGTAATTATCAATCTTATGGTCTATGTGGTAGAATTCCGCCAAGATTGTTTGAACCAATATCTAATGTGACTAAGCTAGAAGGTATATTTTATTATTGTTTTATGGTTAATCCATATACTTGGCCTGATACTACAAATGCTGGAACAATGTATCCACCGAACCTATTCTCAACATTGAGAAATTTAACTTCTATTAAGTTGTTATTCTCATACAATGAGATACCTTCTAATATTGCTCTATCTTCTTCACTATTTGTGAATAATTTGAGTCTTTCAGACTTAGATAGAACTTGGATGTGTTGTAGATGGTATTCGGATGCTACATTGCCTGCACAAGTCCCTACTGACTTATTCTCTAGAAATGGAGCTTTAGGAAACCTAAGAGGTACATTCTCAATTTCATCTCTGAATGTAGATAGTAGTGATAATGTAACAGCTAGTTTATATACTTATGGAAGAAACCCAATAAAGATAGACAGTACGTTAGTAACAAGAGCAAAACATGCAAATGTATCAAACGTATCTTATATGTTTGGTGGTTGTAAGACAACTCAAGGAACTGTACCTGAGCTATGGAATTGGCTAAACAAACTATCTCTTAAATATAGAACACAACCATTCTATCAAATGTCTAAAGCATTAATAACAAATAGTGCTGGCATACCTGCAGAATGGTCAATAGGTATGAATGATTAATAATTTTAAAACGATATAATATGTACGGATACGGAAAAGTAGCAAACAGAGAAGGAAAAATATCTTCTGTCCAAGTAAGTATCTTGCAGAATGTTCCTGCCGGGGATTTTTTCCCCGGTGTGATATTTCTGATAAAGAATATTACTGATGATAATATAACAGCAGAGATTAGACCTGCAGGACAGGACAATTTCATAGAAACAGTACTATATCCCGGATGGAACCCTGAGATGTGTGAAGAAATAAGAGACGCAGAAGAAGGAACATTACAATATGGGTACTAATATTACTGGTATTGGTAATGCCAATGCCATAGGATTTAAGTCTAGAGTTACAGGTGGGGCATACTTCCCACCTGAACTTAAAGACGCTCTTGTAGGGGTATGGTCAGCCTACGGTAAATCAAATGATAGTACTGACCGTAACATTATCAAGAATAAAATAAAAGATAGAGGTGGAGACTTTGTAATCAGCAACGCAGCTTTCAAGCTCAACAGCGGATTTGGAGGTTTTGTAGAAGATTTTACTTCATGGGATAGAATAGATAGTAGTACTGCCGAAATTTCCAATGATGGTAGTAAGATAAAATGTATAAATACTACACTTAATGTTCAGTATCTTTTTAATTCTATTAATAGGGATATCCCATCTTTTAAAGTTAAGATTTCAAATTTTACAAAAGGCGATATTACTTATTACTATCGTAAAGAGGACGGAATAGAAGCATTTTTAAAAATTAACCCCCTTAGTGTAGTTAATTCTGATAAAGTAATAGAATTACCTAAGTCATATAATACTGTTGAAAATGGAACAGGTGGTAGGGGAGGATTTTATTCTTCTAATATAAATATTGGAGTAACTATCACTCAAATCCCCTCTTTCGAAGGCGCATTCGTCACCGACGGAATCGACGACCTGATTACTTCCACCAAGACCGTACAGGAGATGTTGGGAGGAAGTAATGAGATTACAGTGGTGAGTATGATTCATTTAGTACAAACTCCAGCTGCCAGTTCTGAAAAAGCATATACTAACCAAATTAGGACTGGACAGAATTATCTTAGAAATTACGTTACCGATAATGGCAAAACCGGAATATACGGTTATACTTGTAAAGGGAATAATGTTTCTGTAATAAACAATATATTAGGAGATAAAAATGATTATACTGTTGAAAATAAATCTTGGAATAATTTAGCCAAGTTTTCAGTGATTGGATATGAAGACAATGGTACGATAAATGAACTAGACCAAGTAGCTTGGTATTGGACATTCATTGCCAAAAGAGTTCTTACAGAGGATGAAATTAATCTTGTAATCGAGAAATACAATCTTGATAGACCCGGAGAAATAGTTAAACCTCAAGTTTATTACAATGTAAAGAAACAGAAGATTTCTAATGATAATCACTCTGCATTTGATGATAAACTAATTGACTATTCTGGAAATGGTTATGATGCTAAGCTGTATAACTTCGGCTGGAAAGAAGATAGTGGAATTGGGAAATATGAAACTGATTTTACTGATTGGAAAAAGAGTTTTAAAGTAACATCTTTTGATAGTGAATCTATTAAGTTTACTAGCGATGTTTCTTGGGTATTACTGTATCATCCATCTAGTATTGGAGAAGATATTCCCTCTTTCAAAGTTCGTATAAAACTTTATGGAAAAGGCACTTTATATTATAACTATATAACTCAAGAAGGGAAATACACTAATGTAGCTGTAAAATCAGAGATTTTTGAAACACCGATTTGTTATAACACAAAATATACAGGTGAAAAGGGAGTAAACGTTGGATTTACTCTTGGCGTTATCTCTGGTGAATGTAGTGGTACTATTACACAAATTCCAGAGTATGAAAATGCATTAGTATTAGATGGTGTAGACGATTATGGAAAAGTAACAGGATTGCCTATTTTAAAGGATTATACAGTTGCTGCTGATTATATCAGAACATTTGCAAAAGAAAACGCACAAGATTCTCCAATATTATCCAAGTCTAAAGTTGCAGGTAGTGGAGCTTTTTTATTCAACTGCTTAAACGCTGACTCCATAACAAGTTCTTATTCATTTGGAACAAACAACATACTAAAAGAAATAAATGATTCTGAAAGAAAAATTTATTATCTATCTAAATATGCAAGTGACGGCCATAATGTTAATGCTGGCTCTGCAGTAGATTATGATACTATGTGGTTAGGTACTTATAGAGATAATACTAGTAATTTCTTTACTGGAGCTCTGTATTTTGCAATGCTGTTCCCTTATTCTTTATCGGAGTTTCTACTTGAAAGACAGATAAAGAAGGCCAGAGCAGGAACATTATATCCTAATCAAGTTGAGTTTAGACCTATAATTCCAGAGGATGAAAACATTACTAAAATTGATTATTTTGTTGTTAACTCTGGTACATGGACAATAATTAAACCTGGAGATTATGTAGATGTGGGAGCAAGAATTGTATTTAATATATATACAAAACTTCCTTATAAAGTAGCAGGAGTATCTTCAACATCTTTTACTGGAATGAGTATTAGGCCTTCAACAGGATTAAACATTTTTGATGTTCAAGGTTATATAAAGGATAAGACTCCTCAAAAAATTAAGCTGACTCTTGCAGTTAATGAGAATATTATACAATGGAATCCTACAATTTCAGCTAATATTCCAGACTCTTACGATGCAGTAACAGAATGGTTTGCCAATGGTTGGGAGACTAAGATTGCTGTAGGTGATTGGATTAAAAAGTCTGATAGAATATTCTTTAAATTAAAACTTAAAGAACCTCTACATGAAATAGGTAAAGTTACATTTGGTGGTTCTGAATGTCAGGCTACTAAAGCAAGTAATTGGTCAGAATCTAATAATCTATGGGAGATTGTAACATATTCTTCTGTTGGAGATTTATCGCAAGTATTTAATGTACAAGTAGACGAGTACATCAGATATGAGGACATTGTACAGCCTTATCCAATTCTATTGAGATTCAATGATGAAAACGGTAATGGAGTATCTTGGGGAGGTAAGTTTAGAGTAGGCTCTACTATTACTAGAATAGGTAGTATTGCTGACCCTGAAAGCAATCTATTAAATGGTTTATATTCTATTTCAGGATTGTCTTTAAATGGTAAAGCTGTTACTAGTAGTACTAGTATCGTTGAAAAGCAAATGGTATTCAAAACTACTGCAACTTGGCTTCTTGACAACAGCAAACCTAAATGTATCCTATCTCCTAGTAGACTAAGAATACCTAATAGTTCATATAAGCTACTCGGCTACATTCCTGATATATCAGGTCACGGTAATCATGGAGTTATTCATAATTCTGCTTATGCACTAAATAGTGGGGCTAATGGATATACAGAAGACTTTACTAAGTGGACTTTATATACAGGAGTTAAATGTACAGATAGTATTATTAGTCTTGATTCTAGTTTTAATAAACAAGACCAATGGATTCTATTTAAACCCAAAGGTTCTAATATAAATCAATTCACTATTAATATTAAAGGAATACCTGATGGTGGAAATTTATATTTACGTTTATCAACTGATTCTAGTATAAAATTAGAAAATGGAATTAATGAGATAAGTAGTTATACAAATGTCACAAATTCAACTGGATTTTTTATAGGAGCAAATGGTCTTAATTTAGACTGGTCTAATCTTGTTATTGAACAAGTAGGAGAATACGAAGGAGCCTACTGCTTAGATGGTGTAGATGACTTTGTTACTATTCCTACTACGGTCGGTGGCAAACAAGTGTTGATGAAAGTAAATTGGGATAGTCCTAATGCTTCTATACTATATGACCAAAGAGGTTATAATAATGAATTTGCTATCTATAACGGTACGAACGATAGTGATGGCAATCCTATTCCAGCTTATCAAGGGAGAAACAATGGACAAACATACATTGATGGAATCTTGAATAGTAATATTAAGGCTTCGGAATTGAGAGCTATTACCCATAATATAACTATTACAAATGAGTTAAGTTCGGGAACAAATAAAACCTATCCTATTATTGGTTCAAGTAAGTCGAATGCTTACTTTGTTAATATGGCATTATATGACTTCATGCTCTTCGATGAAATCTCAACAGATGACAAGATTAAAGAGCTGAACGAGTATATAGGACTAAGCGGAAATATATTCGAGTTTAATCCTCCAACATTTACGATAGACCTTCCTATGGCGATTAAAAATATTAAGGTATATCAAGGAGGAAATGAAATAAGTCCAGGTTATCTATATCCTAATAAAGATACTGAGTTTGAAGTATATGTATCGCTTAATGATGGTAAATATGCTGTTGATACTATTACAGTAGACGGTGTAGAAATCACTAAGGATAGAGTAGTTGGAGAATATAACATATTTAAGTTTACTCTTAATGGTTCTTCTGAACAGAAGATTACAATCCATTCCTATGAATATATAATGTATGAGGATATTATACAGCCGTATCCAAGTTTTGTTAAGTTAGAAAATCTAGATAGAACTCATACTTATACTTGGGGAGATAAACTAAGAATAGGAGATACTATTAGGTATAATTCTTCTAAAAATTTACTGGAGGGAGCTTATACTTTAAGGGGTCAACTAGAGTGTAACGGTGTATATGTATTCGATAATAACCAACAAATCGTTGTTACTAAGGAGATGGTATTTGCTTGGTCACATAGTCCCGTTTGGACTATTGGGAACAGTGCTCCTAAATGTGTATTCTCTCCAAGTAAGTTAAGGATTCCAAATTCTAGCTACAAGTACTTAGGTTATATACCTGATATTTCTGGAAATGGAAACAATGGAACATTTACTAACTTTGCTTTCTCTGGTATGTCTGGAGCTAACGGATATCTAGAAGATTTTACTATCATGAAAGACCATGGTACTAGTGGCATAGTTCGCACCGAGAGTAAGATATATCTTAATGAGTCGTTTAATTATAAAGAGGGATTTTGGCTAGGATATACAAACAATCCTTCCCCTGCTTATAAAGTTAAAGTATCTGGAATACCCGAAACTGGTATGCTTACATATACAGGAGGTATTTGGTTAAATCTAGTAAATGGAATAAACGAATTGCCTGCAAGAACAAATACTGCAGAAAATCACGGTTTTGTGGTTCAATCTCCAGGCCTAGACTGGTCAAAATTAGTTATTGAACAAATAGGAAACTATGAAGGTTCTATATGTTTTGACGGAATTGATGATTATGTAGATATCCCTTCCTTATCAATAGGAGGAAAGCAGGTATTAATGAAGACAAACTGGTTAAAATCTCCTACATTATTGTATGACCAGAGAGCGTCGGGAAGTTTTGCTATTCTTACAACTAATGAGGATGACGCAACTAATCCAAGAATAGCGTACCAAGCACGTAATCAAGATGGCAAGACTTACATAGATGGGATAGAGAATAATTATATTGAAACTTACTCTCTAAAAGGTATAACACATAATATTACAGTGACAAACCCTTCGGCAGGAAGTGGAGTAGTACCTGTAATAGGTGCCAATACTGGTAAGTCAAGTAGTTTTGCCAAAATGGCTCTTTATGATTTCATGTTGTTTGACGAGGTAAGTACTAACGAAGAAATAAAGCAACTCAATGATATAGTAGGAATTGAGGGAAATTATGTACAAAGACCTCCTTACTATTGGGATACACATGGTAAGAGTAATCTTGATGGAGACAGAGGAACTATTCCGCAGTTAGGGACAGCAGAAGATTATAGCTTTACTTCATTTGATAATGAAATAGATTGGTATTTATCGTCTAGTAATTATATTGATGTTGTATCCCGTAACGGATATAAAATTACATTAAAGAATCTAAGTACAGGAATTGACGGCTGGCGTTTCCAAAATAGTACAGTTAAAAGATTTATATTAAATGATATTCCATTTAAAATTAAATCTAATAAAACTATTAGAGTCTATTGGGATATGCACTATAATGCAATATCAAGTACGGAACTTCGTCAAAAAGTTGTTAGTGTTACTACTATAAATCCTAATGAAGATACTCTTATCAATCTAAGACATTTGACAGAAGAAGAGCTGACTGAATTAAATGTGAATAAGAGTACTATGTATTATTTACTATGGTTCGATGTATCTACTCTTGCAGTAAATGAAGAAGTAACCATAGAAATGCTTCCAGTTGAAGGCGGAAGAAATCTTTGGTTAAATAATTACGGTTTTGCTTACGATAAGATGTCTGGCTATGAAGGATATTCGTTTAAATCATTTAATGATAGTCAAAGCTGGAATATACGAGGAGACAGCACTGGAGTTGAGATTATTAGTAGAAATGGTTACTCTATGACAGTTAAGAAACTTGTTCAAAATTTGGATTGGCAAATATCTAACAATGAATATAGATACCCAACAATTCTTGATAAGGAAGTTCCGTTTAAGTGTAAATCAAATAAGAATGTAGGTCTAATATGGCAATTAAAATACAAAACAGAAGGAGCTACTTCTGATACAACTGTTACATTGATTAATCAGCAGCTAACTCCAAATGTTCCATTAGAAATTAGTTTACCATATAAGACACAAGATGAGTTAACAGAACTAGGAGCAGTATCAACTTCTGTTTATTATCTTCTTTACTTCTCTAATACTTTACTTGAGATAGGTGAAGAATATACAGTTGAGATGCTTCCTTTGTATCCTAATGGTCTAGTATATGATGGAGTAGATGATTATTCAGAAAACACTAGTATTCCGGCATTTACTGATTATACTTATATCATTAAGTATGAGGATTTTAATAATCCAAATACTGGAAGTTGTATTCAAAGAAAAGGCAGCATTAAGGCAGGTGGAGGAGCATTTGTTCAAGACCATATCTATAGAGGTACAAAATATCAATATAATTTTGGAATTAGTAGCAATATTCATAAAGATGATTCCATCGCATTTTGTACTAAAACAAATTATAATGGCACTGCAATTCCGTCTGGAAACAATACTGATGATACAGGTTTTACTATCGGAAAATTCGATGGATATCGTAAAATGGTATTTTATAAAGAAATGTTGTATCCTAGGACCGTTAATATGCTAACCATTAATATGATAAAGAATATGATGGCAGAAGATGGAATAATAGATATACAAGGTAAATTATTTACTGATAAATTTACAGGAGATTTTAATTTAGACTTTAATAAAGACTTTTTAATAGGTAACTAACAATGGCAAATTGGAGTAATTTAAAAACAGCAATATCAAATGTTGTTAAAAGTAACGGAATCCAAGGGATTACCGGAGATTCACTACAATCTGTAATGTTAAATATGGTTACAAAACTAGGAGAGAATTATATGTTTGCAGGGGTAGCTACCCCTGCTACAACTCCTGGGACTCCAGATGGTAATGTATTCTATATTACTACACAAGCTGGAACTTATGCCAACTTTAATAATACAGTAGTGGCAGATGGAGAACTAGCAATTCTTATGTGGAATGGTGCTTGGACAAAACAGAGTATGGCAATAGCCACTCAAGCAAAGATGGAAGAAATTGACCAACATGTAACGGAAGTTGATGCCAAACTTAATGAAATGCAAAAAGGTATGGAAGATGTATATGCCTATGGAGTCGAATGGGATTCTACTGTGGCAGACCCTACTCTCACAAGAATTGGGAATCTTACTCTTCATAAATCGTTACCTATTCAGTCTCAATTAAAAGGCTGCGTAGCTAACGGAGGAGTAATCAATTATTATCTTCATCCAGATGATTGGTCAAAGAAAGAAGATGGCACACCATCAGTATTAGATGGAACTGACGGAACTGTCAGAGTTAAAGTACCTCGATTCTGGGGAAAATCTGGAGTTGCAGGAACAAAAAGATGGGTTAAGATTTCTACTGTATGTATTGATGATACTTGGACAGAGATTCCAGCAATGTTAATAGATGCATATAGGTCTACAACAGATAACACTGTAACGGCAACACCTAAGTTGGTATCAGTTGTGAATACTACTGCTGCATTTAGAGGTGGAGGAAATAGACCAGCTTATGATACTTATTTAGAAACTGACCCAGTTAGAACAGATTTAGGAAAACCAAGAACAGCAATGACTAGAGCAGTTGCACGTACTTGGGCAACAAACGCAGGTTCAGAACTACTGAACTACGAATACTACAAATGGATAATGTTTTGGTTACCTGTGATTGAGTACGCTACATTTAATATGCAAGCTAACTTCGATTCAGATTTAACTTCCGAAGGATTTCATCAAGGAGGATTAAGCGCAGGTGTAACAAACATGTCAAATTGGGAGTTTTACAATGGAAATTATTCAGTATGTCCTTGCGGATATGCCAATGAATTAGGAAATTTTACAGGAGCTAAGGTTATTCCTCAAGCTGATTGGGTTTATGAATCCACAGGTTTAACTAATATGGCTTCTTATTCAAGAGATACTGCTCAAGCAGATATGACAGCAGAAACAAATAAAGTCACAATTACAAACGTTAAAGGTACTAATAGATATATGTATAGAACTTGGGGTTACCAAAATGGAGAAACCGTTTATACTATATCAGGATTAGCAGAGGGACAAGATGTAATATTCTATGTAGGAGGTACAACAGTAGCAACAGCTACAGCCGACGGAGATATTACAGTAAATTGGCCTACAAACAATCTGGGAGATAGATGCATTAAATCATCTTTTACTGGAAGTTGTAACATTGTGATTTCTATTAAGAGTGCATCTAACGTAAATGTAACAGTTAGCCGTCCAGCTATGAGTATTGCAAGATATAGAGGATTTGAAAATATCTTTGGAGACCTGTGGACAAATATGGAAGGCATAATTATACAAGGTTATACAGACGAAGGAACAAGCACTTATAACTGGAAAAATGTATATACAACTACTAATCCAGAAAATTATGGAGAAACAGAAACTCAAAAAGCTAAAATGAAATTAATCTCTAGTAGAGAAATTCATGCAGATGGATATACTAAGGATTTTGACCTCCAAACAACAGGAGAAATAGTACCATGTGCTGTTGGTGGTGGAAGTACTACCTATATGTGCGACTATCATTACACTGGTAATAAAGACGCAAGTCTAAGGACGCTCTTGCTTGGCGGCCGCGCTTCTTATGGCGGAATTTTGTCGGTGATGGACTTGAAACCAAACGAGCCGTTGATATTGACGCGTGTCTGTCCCTCTTTCGCCTTCTTGGTGGTGA
>OHAQ01000696.1_pt1 | contig 26717 bp, 34 predicted proteins | sample 1577111 | NCBI WGS metagenome assembly OHAQ01 (sample SAMEA3541549, study PRJEB24748) | human gut metagenome | biome: human gut; feature: human-associated habitat; material: faeces | place: China | collected 2012 | reverse complement strand
CGTGTAAACTTACCCATGATTCCGTCACGTACAATGCCTACAAGGAAATCCATTGCGCTGTCGATGTCCTCATCCGGCAATCCTTCTTCCTGTTGCATGGCTTCAAGGGTGGTCAGGGTTTCGTCGAGGTTCTTCTGATACTCTCCCTCGTACTCTTTCTCTTGGGCGATTCGTTCCGCAAATTCCTTGTTGGCGGCTGCAAGTGCCTCCTGCTTTTCGGGGTCTTCAAGTGCGGCCTTGAAATCATCCCCGAATTTGCGCACCATACCGATGATAGGGTCTTCGCCTTTTCTCCAGTCAGTAAGGAAAGCGGCACTTTGCGGGTTGCTTGCAAACAGGTCGGACAGCGCTTTTTCACGTTCCTTGTAACCGGACAATTCCTTGTCGTAACCATCGTAATCGTCATTGATTTGACCGAATAACGCTTCATCATCGGCAAATTCTCTGTCCGGATACTTTGCTTTCAATCGCTCTGTGTATCGCTCGCGATTGCTCTTAACTTCCGTATTATTAGGCATAATTCAAAAATTTAATTTATAGTCAGATTCTACAAGACAAAAATAGGCAGGGAAAGCAGAATGTCATGTTTATCTTTTTACGCTCCTATTGGTAACTTTGGTACTATAACGGGAAGAAAAATGAAGCATAAAGGAGCAGTTATGGAATACTCTATGGAGCGTATGAACGACTTGATGAGAGCATACGATGAATACATTTCATCGTGTGATTATATCCGTATGCCTGAAGTGTATAAAGTAATTGTAAACATGCCGTCCCGGAGGTTTTGGGTCAGCGATATTCGTGCAGCATTGGTCGTTTCCGTCATGATGAGGGGTGAGAACGATTTAAGCGGTATGCGGCCGTTGAAGAAAGAAATGTATGAGGAAATTCATACAAGGGTTGTCGCTCTCAAATCAGAATACCCGGAACTTACCATTTCTGAGCTGTGTGCTAAAGTGATTGCTCAACCCGCACCGAAATTCTACCTCACGCCGGGTAGTGCCAAGATGATGATATGCAAGGCTAAAAAACGATGGATGCAAGAAAAGTTGAGAAGATTACGGCTCTCCTGATTTCTGCCATGATTGTGTGTTTGTCATTTTCAGGAGAATGGGATTGGCAAACTGTCGGCATTTACGCTGGAAGTAATATGCCAGAACGCTTGCTGTATCCGTTTTTCCATACGAATATGTTTCATGCCTTGCTCAATTCATGGTGTTTATTATCGATTATTTTCATTTACGATATTGGGATAGGAAGATTGCTGTCAGCCTATATGATTGCTGTTACAGTTCCAGTTGATACCCTTGGATATTTCACGACAATGGATTCGCCAACGGTAGGATTGTCCGGATTGGTTTTCGCCCTGTTTGGTTCAATATCGTTTGAGGTATTACGTAAACGGTATTATCAGTTATGGATGCTGTTTTACCTTGTGGCAGGCTTCCTGTTTCCGGGCATAAATGCCGTATTGCATCTTTGGTGTTATGTATTGGGACTCATCATGGCTCTGCTAAACAAGCCTGTTAAAATCATGCACCATGAAAGATAAGGCCATCAAGGACATATTGACAGAGAATGAACGCCGCAATGCGATTGTATATGCAAAGTTCAATCCAATTACCGGAGAAGGTTCTGTCGGTAAACGTGTAAAGTGTACCATCAGTGACTTTCCTATACATACCCAGTGGTTACCGGAACGTATCATGAAAGTGCCGCTTGTACGCCAACTCATCGAAGCCGGTTCTATTTCCAAATTTCTCACGGACTACATGGGCGTGGAAGACAATCAGGATGATCGCTTGAAGGTCATAGAGCAGTTTGTACGAATACGCAGCCGCGAGGATTTTCCGTTTTGGGCGGCAACATTTGTCTATATCAAGGCCAAAGGCGGCGGTGAGGATGTCCTGTTTCGTCTGACAAGACCTCAACGGCGTTTTGTGGATCGGCTTGAGAAATTGCGTATTGCAGGGAAACCGATACGCATCATCCTGCTTAAAGCACGGCAATGGGGTGGTTCCACCACTTCACAGCTTTATATGGCATGGTTGCAGCTGCTTCACAAAACCGGCTTAAACTCACTTATCATTGCACATCAGGGCGCAGGCTCCGATGAAATCAAGGATATGTTCGACCGGATGATTAAAAGTTATCCTGTCGAAATGCTCTATAAAATTGATGAAGCCTACAATGAGAACGAGCCGAAGATTGTAGGAGTGGGAAAATCGGGAAGTATATCGCGTATTCCGCAGCGTAACTGCAAAATCAAGATTGGTACGGCTGAACGCCCGGATTCGTGTCGTGGCGGTGATTACAATCTTGTACATCTCTCCGAAGTGGGAATATGGAAGGCTACGGAGGGAAAGAAACCGGAAGACATTGTGCGCTCCGCCTGTTCGGGTATTCTCCTCAAGCCCTACACCATGATTGTTTATGAAAGCACAGCAAATGGCACCGGGAACTTCTTTCATCGCGAATATACTGCCGCAAAAGAAGGGAAATCCCAGTTCGAGGCAATGTTCGTTTCATGGTTCGACATCGAGCAATATACACTCGCTTTTGATTCGGACAAAGAAAAATGGGATTTTGCAGAATGGCTTTATCAGAATCGGGACAATGAAAATACAGATTCCGAACGTGAGGAATGCGGTAAGTATCTTTGGTCGCTGTGGGAAAAAGGTGCTACGCTCGAAGCTATCCATTGGTACATAGCCGAACGCAGGAAGTACAATGACCATGGGCAGATGGCTGCCGAATTTCCGTCTGATGATGTGGAAGCCTTCGTACATTCGGGAGCACGTGTGTTCGACAAATACAAGGTCGATGCAATGCGTAAGACCTGCAAGAAACCTAAATATGTCGGTGAAGTCTGTGCCGATGCGGATGAGGGCAAGAACGCTTTGCAGAACTTGCGTTTTGTGAAAGACAAACAGGGATTGTTGCATATTTGGGAGTTGCCGGAAACAGATGAAAAGGAAGTTGTTACAAATCGTTACCTCACGATTGTCGATGTGGGTGGACGCTCCAATAAAGCAGACTTCTCTGTTGTTCTTGTGCTTGACCGTCTGTTTATGATTGATGGTGGCAAGCCTGTCGTAGTGGCACAATGGTACGGACATTGCGACATCGACCAGCTTGCGTGGAAAGCGGCACAAATAGCGGCTTTTTATGACAATTCACTCTTGGTGATAGAAAGCAACACCTTGGAAACGCATGACAAGGAGCGGCAGGTAGATGGCGACCAGTCACAGTTCATCCTTAATCAAATCAAAGAGATTTACCCTAATCTCTATGCACGTGGTCAGTCCGAAGAAGCCGTACGCGAGGGATTGCCTACCAAATACGGCTTCCATACCAATGTCTCAACCAAACCAATGATTATATCAACCTTAGTCAAGGTTATTCGTGAGAATTTATACACAGAACGTGACGAACGTTGCCTGGACGAATCACAGGCTCCGAAAACCTGAGAAAGCCTCAGATAATTGAATACATCGAAGAACGGCAGAAACAGATTGAGGACAGCCGTATCGCCTCTGCTGCGGAAGTAATGCGGTATTTTACGTCTGTCATGCGAGGCGAAGTGAAAGACCAGTTCGGACTTGACGCACCGCTGGCGGAGAGAACAAAGGCCGCTGTTGAATTGGCAAAGCGAAAGGTTGATGTGGCACAGAACACAGATACCGGCGGAATCGTTATTGTGAATAACATACCGAGGCCGGGGAAGGAATAGTGAATGTTAAGGGAGATTTTGGAAGAGTTATTAAACAAATACCGGGTTGTAAAAACAGACGAAGACCTTGAATGGAATAGAGCGGTGGATATGTGCCGCAATATCATCGAAAAGCACATAAATGATGGCAAGGGCACAAATGTACCTACCAAAGACGGATGGATTTCGGTGGAAGAGCGGCTGCCTAAGGAACATTTGACAATGTTAAAAAATTGTCCGTTTTGCGGGGGAAAAGCAGTTGTACATATCAACGAAGGGGTAAGGGTTGTGTGCAGAGAGTGCGGCGCAACGTCGAAGTGCTTAGTTGATGGCTATTCCAAAGGAAAACCGAATGGAAGCGCTTTAGAGACTGTGATAAAAGCATGGAACAGACGAATACAGTAAACCTTACTGACATCATAGCTCCGGCGTTTTACCCTGCCCACTGGGACATCCTGGACGGGAAGCATACATACTACGACCTGTACGGCGGGCGAGGTTCAACCAAGTCCTCGTTCATATCCGTTGAGATAGTCTTGGGGATGATGCAGGACGCAAAGGATGGAGTTTTTAGCAATGCGGTAGTGTTCCGAAAGGTGGGAAACACACTCCGGGAATCCGTCTTTGAACAGATTGCGTGGGCGATTGACGCGCTGGGAGCCAATGACCTGTGGGCATCCAGCGTCAGCCCCATGCAGTATGTGTATAAGCCTACCGGGCAGAAGATCATTTTCCGGGGGCTGGACAAGGCAAAGAAAACGAAGTCAATTAAGACGAGCCGAGGGTATTTTAAGTATCTCTGGTTCGAGGAACTTGACGAGTTCGCCGGGATTGAAGAAATCCGTACAGTACAGCAGTCTGTTCTCCGTGGCGGGAGCAAGTTTGTGGTGTTCAAGTCCTTTAACCCACCCATCAGCCGGAGTAACTGGGCGAATGTGTATGTCAACGAGCCGAGAGATGACAGTTATCGGCATAAGAGCGATTATACAAGCGTTCCTGCTGACTGGCTGGGCGATCAGTTTATAGCCGACGCAGAGCATCTCAAGACCACGAATGAGCGGGCATATCGGCACGAGTACCTGGGCGAGCCTGTGGGACTGGGAACCAATATCTTCGACATGCTGGAGATCCGCACGATAACCGACGATGAGATCCAGACATGCCAGTCAATTTATCAAGGTCAAGACTTCGGATGGTATCCGGACCCGAAAGCATTTATCCGTGCGGCATATGTCCCGAATAAGGAGAAAATTGTACTGCTGGATGAGCTGGGCGGGTGCAAGATCAGAAACGCAGATATGGCGCAGATGATAAAGGACAAAGGGTACGAAGATTATGCGCTGATGTGCGGCGTGGATGAACAGGAGAGCATTGTGGATCTTCGGGACGCTGGGATCCCTGCCAGAAACGCCATCGTAACACCAGGAAGCCGGAAGTATACCTTTGAATGGCTGCAGTGTCGAACAATTGTCATTGACCCCGCTAGAACCCCGCGGGCGTACAAGGAAATTACAGAATATGAGCATGAGGTAGATGGAAATGGGGAGGTAATAGCAGATTACCCAGATGGTAACGATCATTGGATAGACGCCCTGCGGTATGCTATATCTCCTATGGCGATGAGAAGAGGGCATAGCGCATAATGGGTTTAATAGCAACTGTTAAAAGGTGGATAGGTATGATATTTAAAAAGCAGGCTGAGAAAGATTTCAGGGTAAAGGATACCACGTCTGCGCAGATGATGGCAAAGGTTGCAGAGTGTGCCAACATCTACCGTGGTGCGCCGTACTGGTTAGACGCAGATAATCGGATAAAGACTATCAATTCTGCAAAGGCGGTATGCTCCGAGACGGCGCGGCTCGTCACGCTGGGGATTAAAATCCAGGTTGACGGCGGCGCACGCGGGGCGTGGTTGCAGGAGCAGATTGATAAAGCCTATTATAGCATGCGTCATTGGGTAGAGTATGGCTGTGCTTATGGCACGATCATTGTAAAGCCTAATGGCGGCGGGCTTGATATATTTACCCCTCTGAACTTTTTCGTGACGGAGCAGGACGATAACTGGAATATAACGGGCGTTGTGTTTAAAGACAGCTATGCGGCTAACGATAAGCATTATACACGTCTGGAGTATCACAGGTTTGTCGAGATGCATACAGAGGCGGGCGTGATATACCCGTATGTGATATCCAACAGGGCGTATGTATCAAAGAGCAGCGAATCCCTCGGCGACCCTATCCCGCTGGCGCAGACAAAGTGGGCTGATCTGCTGGAGGAAACACCGCCGATTCTCAAGGGTGGGAATGAAAGGCTTGATTCCCCCATGTACGGAGTGTTCCGCACCCCTGCTGCAAACAACATAGACCTTTCCTCTCCGCTGGGAATGCCTATATACGCGGAAGCCATAGAAGAGATGAAAGACCTGGACATCGCATACAGCCGGAACGCCGGGGAGATATATGACAGCGAAAAAATAATCCTGGCAGATGATCGGCTGATGTTTGACAGCGGAAAAAACCTTAACGGGCGTATCCCCGACGTTAAACTGCCGCATTATGTAAAGAACGTGTTCGGCAACAGCCCAGAAGAGTTTTATCAGGAGATTGTACCGAACCTTAATACAGCCACACGCCTTGACGGAATCAATGCTCTTTTGTCGCAGATAGGGTATAAATGCGGGTTCTCGAACGGTTATTTTGTCTTTAACGAAGCGAGCGGTATACAAACGGCGACAGGCGTGGAAGCGGAGCAGCAGCGAACCATCCAGTTTATCAAAGACGTGCGGGACAAACTGGAAAGCTGCCTGAACGATGTTATATATGCCATGTCGGTGTATGCGGATTTGTACGCGCTTGCCCCTGCCGGGGTTTATGAGGTTGTGTACGATTTTGGCGATATCACGTATAACCGCGAGGAAGATCGGGCACGCTGGTGGAGTTATGTTACGCAAGGCAAGGTACCCGCGTGGATGTATTTCGTCAAATTTGAGGGCATGACAGAGGACGATGCGAAGGCGATGGTGACGGAAGCCCAGCCAAAAGAAACGGGGCTGTTCGGGGAGGAATAGGTATGGATTTTGCGATTGTAGGACAGGGGATCGGAGACATAGAACACGTTGAGAATCGCTGGAATGAACTCATTGATTCTTTAAAAAATGTAGAAAACGCAGTCAAAGAAATTGTAAGAATGCTGCGGGAAGTCTGTGAAAAAATAGAAAGAACAGTCGATGAAGTTATGATCGAAAGGGAGAAGCGGCGAAAGACACGAAGGGATATGACATTAAAGGTCTTGAGTGTATATACAGAGACAGAGATGTTGGATATTAGGAGACTGTTAAGACGCATATATAGGGCGCGAAGCTGCTGCTGATAAGGAGAGAGTAATGGAACCGATAACCAGAGAAGAATATTATCTTGCAAAGATTGCAGGGACATATGAGGGAAAAACGCCGGAGCCAGTGACAATCGAAGAATACTACCTTGCTACTATGGCGGGGGATTATTCCGGCAATACCCCGCAGCCCGTCACGAGAATGCAGTATTACATGGCAAAGGTAGCAGGAGTATGGGGCGGGAGCATCCCTGCGCCTGTGACACGATTAGAATATTACTGGGCGGCGATTGCCAGCGGAGAGGGGAAAGTCTTTCCGCCTGTGACACGAGAGGAGCATTTCTTGGTGCTGGTAGCCGATGCGTACAGCGTTGTGCTCACAGTCGTTACCGGCAACCCCGCCCTCTTGGAAAATTCAAAGGGGAATCGTGGGCTGGAATCCCTTACCCTATACGGCAAATCAACGCAGATGAACACGACTGGGGCACAGTTATTGCCGTTTGAGGTAGGGAAAAAGGGCATAAATTTTGAGGTATTTGAAGATGGGATAGCGCTATCCTGCAAAAAAGGAACCGATATCTATGCAGTTGGACGACCAAACCCTACGCTTGAAAGTTCATATGACGATTTCCCGTTATTAGCACCGGGAGAATATTATATTTATTCAGACGGCAAATATGTGGAATTACTTGTCACTACATTTGTAAATGGGGAATTTTTAATTTTGGGAGTTTCCAGAAATGGATCTGCTGTAAAAATTAAAGTAATTGCTGGATATAAATTTCGGATATTGATTAGATGTAGAGAAGACTTTGATGGCAAGGTTAAGGCGATTATATCCAAAAGATATCCAACTGCATCCAATTACGAGCCTTACACCGGCGGCAAGCCCTCCCCGTCACAGGAGTACCCGCAGGAGATTGAAAGCGTAGGGCAGGATGGCGAGATTGAGGTTAAGACACTGGGCGCGAATCTGTTTGATGCTTCCACTGCATTAAAAACACAGATAGATGCAGGACTTCTGCATATAAACGATTCCGGAGAGGTAGTTTTAAACGGAACTTTTGGTACAAATAACCGAAATTTTTACATAACGTTAAAACCTGGGGTATATTGTCTAACAGGTGGCGCTATATGGCACATTATTGCATCTGAAGATTCCGTATTTGATCGAATATTAACAATTGATGAAGAAACAACTTATCAATGTTATATTAGTAATGGGACATATAACGAAGTTGTATCTAATCCGATGATTAACGCAGGCTCAACCGCCTTGCCATACGAACCCTACAAGCCCGCCCAGACCCTCATCATTCCCACTCCAAACGGTCTCCCGGGCATCCCGGTAGCATCCGACGGAAACTACACAGATGCAGACGGGCAGCAGTGGGTATGCGACGAGGTGGATTTTAAAAAAGGAGTGTATGTGCAGAGGGTCGCAACAGAAACACCAAAAGCAAAGTGGAAAAATTTTGAAGAAACCGCTGATGTTCCAAACAGATATCGTATTTATGGAGCCCTTGTAAATAGATATAGGGATGGTTCGACTAAGTGTTTAATCTCACATGGTATTTATGCAAATTGGGGAATTGCTCCCGGATGGGCATTAAATTCAACAACTTTTTATTATCATCCCAAAGAAGATGTTACAAAAGAAGAGGCTAAAGAACAGATTCTTGGTTTTATAAACTCAGCCAATCCATTGACGTTTTTAGGGCAGCTTGAAACACCGATCGAAAAACCTCTTACCACAGAGCAGCTTGCCACTTATAAAGCCCTGCGAACCTACAGCCCAACAACGACCGTGATAAACGACGCGGACGCGGGGATGAGCGTTGGATACGCAAAGATGAAATAAGGGTACGCCATAAAATGCGGGAGGTGGTAGAATGGAACTGGATACAAAAGTTGGGGACGTGGAGATTAAGCTCGATACGTCCCGCATAGACGATAATCTGCTGGAAGCCCAGAAGCTTTTGAATATGCAGGTAGTGGCGGACAGCGCCCCCTTCGTTCCATTCCGGCAGGGTGCACTAAGAAACAGTGTAAGATATCCAGACGGGGTATACGGCGGCATCGTTGAGTATGACACGCCATATGCTCATTATTTGTACAAGGGCGTTGTGTACGGTCCGAATATCCCGCTTAAAGACGCAGAGGGGAACATCATAGGGTGGACATCCCCTCCCAGCAAAAGCCCGACGCAGAGACGGATTAAATATCACGAGCCGGGAACAACGTCTGAATGGTTCGAGGAAGCCAAAAGGCGGCATAAAGACGACTGGCTGAATCTTGTGAGAAAAACGGTGGGGAAAGAGTGATGCTGAGACCAGAGTATTTTGAAGGGAAAGCTGACCGGATATTAGAACTCTATGAACGGCTGGAAAACTTTATCCTGCGGGATATCGCCAGAAGGATTTTAAAATCCGGGAAAATCACAGCCACGGCGGACAGGTTGCTGTACAGGCTGGAGCAGTTGGGGGAAAGCCGGGATGAGATACAGCGGCGTATCATGGAACTGACAGACCTGAGCGAAAAAGAACTGCGGAAGCTCCTGCGTGGTGCCGTGCTGACATCGTGGGAAGATGATGCGGTTACACTGTCAGAAATGGGTATCGCGGCGCAGTCTCCGCTTGAAAATGCACGATATATGGCTGTTATTGAAGCAGAGTACATAAAAAGCCGGGCGGAGTTGAAGAACCTCACAAGGACGACGCTGGAACAAAGCCAAAAAGACCTTGTGTCGCTGCTCGACGAAGCCGATGTAAGGGTAGCAAGCGGAGTGCAAAGCTATCCCGCAGCCATAGTGGATGTGCTGGATGCGTATGCGGGACGCGGCGTTATGGTGGATTACCCGACAGGGACGCGAAGGACGCTGGAATCTGCGGTACGATGCTGTGTAGTGACGTCAATGAACCAGACAGCGGCGCAGCTGACAAACAGGTATATCGTGGACAGCGGAACAGAGTATGTGTTGACCTCGGCGCACCTCGGGGCAAGAGTAAGGCGCGACGGGCAGCCCTTGCTTGCGGGTCATGACGAATGGCAGGGCCGTGTATTTAAAATTGACGGAAGCGAGCCTGGATATCCGAACCTGCTGGAATCGACGGGGTATGATATTGATCTGACCACGGGAGAGGGCAGGGTTGTGGATATGAGAGGGCTGCATGGCTATAACTGTCGTCACGGTCATATGTTGTTTGACAAGCGGATGAAGAATCCGTGGAGGGACGCAGAAGGGAATCTGCTGGATGGAAGCGGAAATAAAATTACCGATGCTGAAAATCTAAAACGGTATGAGGACAGCCAGAAGCAGCGATCTATGGAGCGCGGAATCCGAAAGACGAAACGTCAGCTGATAGTAAAACAGGAAGAGCTTGCATGGGCGTCCGACACGGAACGGGAAAAGCGCCAGCAGGAATATGATAAGCTGGCTTACCGATTGCAGGGACAGAACAGGGCTTATAACCAGTATTGCGAAGAACATGGATTACAGCCGCAGTATGATCGGAATGCATTAGCGGGATTCGGATACCCGCAGCAAAAGGCAGCAAATAAAGGGGCAAAAAGACATGCGGAGAAAGAAGGGACTGGGAAATGAGTCATTGGGCAAAATTCAATCCAAATCCACGCTCTCAGCGCGTCGGGGATTGCGTCATAAGGGCGATATGCAAGGCTATGTCTATTGATTGGGAAACCGCCTTTTCTGGCGTCATGGTAAAGGCTTGTCAGTTTTCGGATATGCCGTCTGCAAATGTTGTCTGGGGCGCATACCTGCGTGAGAACGGATTCCGCCGGTATATCGTAGACGACCACGGACAGCATGTTTACACGGTAGATGATTTTTGCCGAGACCATCCAGCAGGGACGTATGTGCTCGGGATAGAAGGCCATGTGGTGTGCGTCAAAGATGGACATTACTGGGACACATGGGACAGCGGTCAGGAGATACCGATATACTACTGGGAGAAATAAGGAGATAGGCACTATGGAAACGATACAGGCTATTCTTGCTGTGTGCGGCGGCATTTCGGTGATAGGGGGCGCTGTGGCTGTGATACATAAATGGATATCCCCCGCGATTAAGCTCACCACGCGGGTAAAAGTCCTTGAAGAGCATGACAAGCGAGACTTTGAAACGATGCATGAGATTAGGGAGCGGGACAGCCTAATCATGGAGACATTGGTAACGATGCTTAACAGCCAGATATCAGGGAACAATGTTGAGCAGTTAAAAGAAACGAGGGGCAAGCTTATATCTTATCTGGCGCGGACGCAATAAGGGGAGTAATCTTGAAGGTATACGATTTTACAGTGTTTGAACTGAATTTTTTTCGCAAATACTGCAATTTTACACCTGAGGAACGGCAGCTTTTTGAATTACGGGCGCAGAATATCCCACTGGAAATGTGCGCGGAGATGATGAACGTGAGTGTGTCCACCGTGAAAAGAATGAGCCAGCGAATAAACAAAAAGATAATACGAGTATGCTGATTTGATACTTTTGTAAGCCTTTGATGAACTGTCAGAGGCTTATTTTTTATGCCATAATTTAGCCATAGAAAGTCATTAAATTAGTCATAGGAGGCGCAGACATGGCATTACCATATCAAGGATACGGCTATAATCCGTATCAGTATGGACAAGTAAATCCGCTACAGCCGCAGATGGACAGGCTGGCGCAGATGCAGGCTCAGTATCAGCAGCCACAGCAGGTAAATCAGGGGATCCTGTGGGTGCAGGGCGAGGCTGGAGCTAAATCTTATCTTGTCGCTCCAAATACAAGCGTCCTTCTGATGGATTCCGAAAACTCTAATTTTTATATAAAAACTACCGATGCCGCCGGGATGCCGACGCTCCGCACCTTTGCTTACAAAGAGGTCACAGTGGGCGCGAAAGAGCCACAGAAACAGGCGGAAGTGAACTTAGATGATAAATATGTTACGCGGAAGGAATACGACGATTTGAGAAGTAAATATGAAGAATTATATAGTTATCTCGAAACGGCAACAAAGCCGGAAGGAGGCAAACATGGCGAATCCCTTGTTTGAGGCCCTGAATGGTAATAGAATGGCCGGAATGCTGGAACAGTTCCAACAATTCCGGAAAGAGATGGAGGGCAGGAATCCGAATGAAGAGATTAACAGGCTGTTGCAGTCTGGCAAAATAAACCAGCAACAGTTAAATCAAGCCCAGCAGATGGCGCAGCAGATGCAGGGTATGTTTAAAGGCTTTTTTAAATAGTACACAACCGGGTGCACACGGTTTTGTAAATACATTATCGAAGGAGATAATTACTATGACAGACGGTTTAACCGCTTCTGATGTTGCCGTATTAACCGGCGGCACAGGAAAAAATGACGGCTTCGGCGGAGATTGGGGTGCATGGATTATCCTTTTCCTGATTTTCGGTATGTTTGGCTGGGGCGGCTTCGGCGGCTGGGGCGGAAATGGTGGAGGAGCAAATTCTCCTGCATTTCAGGGTTATGCAACCCGTGCCGATATCGACGCAGCGCTGTCCACGCAGGGAATCGAAAACGGGATCCAGAACCTTTCCGGCCAGCTTTGCAACGGCCTTGCTGGCGTAAACGCCAACCTGTCAAATCTGGGTTATCAGATGCAGCAATGCTGCTGCGATACCCGTGAGGCTATTGCTGGCGTAAACTACAACATGGCAGCCCAGACAAACATCCTACAGAATACCGTAAACAACGGATTCCGCGATGTAATTGACGCGCAGAACGCCGGAACACAGCGCATCATCGACCTGTTTACACAGGACAAGATACAGTCTTTGCAGACCGAGTTACAGTCCGCACAGCTCCAGCTGTCTAACAACGCACAGACAAACAGCATCTTAAATGCTTTGAGACCTACACCCGTGCCGTCTTATCCGGTCATGTCCCCGTACACGTCCATCGTAAACCCGACAGGCTTTAGCTTTGGCGCCGGATGTGGCTACGGAGGCAACACGGGATGCGGATGTTAAAACTTCAGACGGAGTATCTTCGTGGCATTATTTTGCCATGATGTTCGGCTGATGCCGTTATTCACAAAAAGGGGCAGGCTGAGAACGTCTGCCCCTTTTGAAATGAAGGGAGAATAAAATGATTGAGTTAGTAAACACAACGCCGGTCACGGTCCCAGTAGGGCAGTCCATCCCGTTTTCGGCAGTGGCAACAAAGGGCGGATGCGCAGAAAGACACAGGGCTGGAAGCGCGCAGATAACGCTTGTAAAGCCCGGTAGATATCTGATCACATTTTCCGGGAACGTCGCAGTACCGACTGGGGAAACGGTAGGAGAAGTGGCGCTGGGAATTGCCAGAGATGGGGAAATCCTCGGCGGCACGGTGATGCGTGCCACCCCTGCGGCAGTAGAGCAGTATTTTAACACATCGTCCCAGACATACGTCGATGTGTTCTGTGGATGCTGTGAAAACGTTTCCATCAAAAACGCAGGGACAATTCCTGTGTTAGTAGACAACCCGAATATAACAGCTGTTCGGGTTTGCGGTTAAGGAGGGCAGACCATGAGCTATAAATTGATGCAAAATATCCGTGAAGAACTGGATAAAATCGCAGAAAAAGGTCTGAATACCGGAAACCTTGAAACTGCATACAAGCTTATCGACATGCTGAAAGACATGGAAAATGTGGAATACTGGAAGTGCAAAGAGGGCTATTATAACGCCGTTCTCGACGAAATGGAAGGCGGTTATAGCCAGAATGGAGAGTACAGCGAGAGGCGGAAACGCGACAGCCGTGGGAGATACAGCAGGGATGATGGAATGAGCATGACGGCCTATGACGATGGATCCTCCTATGCGCGACGTGGGGAGCACTATGTAAAGGGGCACTATAGCCGTGGAAACGGAAACAATGACCCTTATGATGATTACATGGAAAACAAGCAGTCTTATCGCAACGGCAAGTCTGAGGATTGCAAGCGGCGTATGCTGGCCGCTCTGGAAGAGCATATGGATGCACTGACGGAAGAGCTGGGAGATCTGTCAAAAGATGCAGACTGCCGAGAAGAGAGGGAGACCATTTCGCGGTATATCGAAAAATTACGAAAGATGATGTGAGTAAAGGCGGCGAGGAAACTTGCCGCTTTTGCTTTAAACATGGGTACGCCATAGTTTTTTTTGTTTGGTAAAATGTATTAAAGGCTATGGAAAGGAATGATCATTATGGAGATCAAAAGGGTATACTGTCCTGTCTGTAATAATAAAACGCGGTCAGCATTCCGCAAGGATACGACAGCGCATAATCTTCCGGTGTTTTGTCCAAAATGCAAAATGACCAGCCTCGTGAATATTGAAAACGGGAAAGTAGAACCTATCGCCCGTTAAGTGCCAGACGCCAGACGCAGAGCCAGTGATTTGTAAGGATTTCTTACAGATTGCTGGCTCTTTTTTGTATTTGTATTTCCTCCTTTACAGCACACAGCCTTGCGGGAAGGTTGAAAATGCGGTTCGACTCCGTCTGTGTGCAATCCTGTAAATCGTAATTGCAGGAAAATCCATCCCATCTTTCTTTGTTTTTGCCACCGTGCATGGAAGCAGCCGGGTTCAAGCCCCGGCGCACGGTATAGGTGCATTGTTTAGACAGCGCCGATCATTACGCTTTTCGCCCGGTTCGCTACCCCGGGCGCTTTGTGGGATAGCTCAGGAGGTAGAGCAGCGGCCTTATAAGCCGTGTGTCATGGGTTCAATTCCCCTTCCCACAACTACCCCGCCCGTGGTTTATCGGGCTTAATCCATACCGCTGACGGGCGGTTAATCAATCACGTTTAGGAGGATAAAGATGCAGAATATTGAAGCAATTTTGACAGAACTGGGAATTGAGGTCTCGGCGGACAAAAAGGAAAGCCTTACGAAAAAGGTGGCGGAAAATTACGTCACGAAAGCTGAACATGAAAAGAAGCTGGGAAAGGCTGAGACTGACCGGGACACGTGGAAAGAAAAAGCTGAGACGGCAGAAAGCACCCTGAAAGGCTTCGAGGGCGTTGACCTTGAAACAATGCAGAAGGATTTGGCTGATTGGAAGAAAAAGGCCGAGGATGCCGAGAAAAATGCACAGGCGCAGCTGTATGAGAGAGATTTCACGGACGCTCTGAAAATGGAGTTTGAAGGAATTAAATTCTCGAGCGAAGCGGCAAAGCGCGCAATTATGGCAGAAGTCAAGGAGGCCGGATTAAAACTGAAAGACGGGAAAATCCTCGGACTGAATGACCTCATAACCCAGATGAAGGAAAAGGACGCTTCGGCATTTGTTGACGATGAGCAGCAGAAAGCACAGCAGAATCAGGCACGCTTTACACAGCCGACAAATAAGCAGGGGCAGGGCGGCGCGCTGACGAAAGACCAGATTATGAGCATCAAGGATGCTTCTGAGCGTCAGGCTGCAATTGCTGCGAACATGAGTTTATTTAATTAAAGCAGGAGGGCTAATATGCCAGCAAAAGCAAATTTGATTAAAACAGCGGATGTCCAGGTAACCGCAAGAGAGCTGGATTTTGTAACCAGATTCGAGCGCAACTGGCAGCATCTGCGGGACATCTTGGGGATCATGCGCCCCATAAAGAAGCAGCCCGGCGCAGTGCTGAAAAGTAAATATGCGGAGGGGACGCTCGAGGATGGTGCAGTAGGCGAAGGCGAGGATATCCCGTATAGCAAATTTACCGTAAAGGAAAAGAAGTATCAGGAAATGACCATCGAGAAGTACGCGAAGGCCGTTTCGATTGAAGCAATCAAAGACCACGGTTATGACAACGCTGTCCAGATGACTGACGACGAGTTCCTCTATCAGCTTCAGGCGGGCGTGACAAAGAAGTTTTACGACTATCTGAAAACCGGAACGCTCACGTCCGAGGAAACAACCTTCCAGATGGCACTTGCGATGGCAAAGGGCAAGGTTGAGAACAAGTTTAAGCAGATGCACCGGAACATCACCGGGGTTGTCGGTTTTGTGAACATCCTTGACGTGTACAAGTATCTCGGAGCAGCGAACATCACCATCCAGAATCAGTTCGGCTTCCAGTACCTGAAGGATTTTATGGGGTTCAATACAATTTTCCTCCTTTCTGACAGCGAGATCCCGGCTGATACGGTAATCGCTACACCGGTGGAAAACATCGTGATGTATTACATCGACCCCAACGACAGCGACTTCGCGAAGGCAGGACTTGTGTACACGACCAGCGGAGAAACGAATCTGATCGGTTTCCACACACAGGGCAACTACAACACCGCCGTGTCTGAGGCGTTTGCGATCACCGGCCTTGTGCTGTTTGCGGAATACCTGGATGGTATCGCGAAAATCACCGTAAATGCGGGGGGTTGATGGCCGCCAGTACACCCCTGAATACTGACGGCGAACCGCTTTCCGGGGAAACAAGACGGAAGAGTAAGAGATAAGGAGGCCGACGGGATGGCATACACGACATTTACATTTTATGAACAGATCTGCCACGGGAATGTCGTCCCGGCGGAGGACTTTGATCGTATCGCAGATCGCGCCAGTGACTTTCTGGACGTCATAACCTTTGACCGCCTGGTGGACGGGCTCCCAGACAATGAACGAGCGAAAACAAAGGTTCAGAAAGCTGTTTGCGCGGTCTGTGACAAATTATATCAACTGGAGCTGGCAGAGAAGAAAGCGCTGTATTCCGCTGGGGGGACATCTTCCGGCGGGGCTGGCGGTGTTACTTCGGGAGTAATTACTTCCAAGTCTGCCGGTTCTGAATCAGTTTCCTACGCCTCCCCGTCTGAAATGGCAAACGGCGCAAAGGCATGGAGCGCGGTCTACCAGGCGGCCGGGGATGCACAGGAGACAAACAAGCTTCTGGCAGATGCGGCAATGCCTTATCTGGCAGGAGTGAAAAATGATGATGGCGTGCCGTTGTTGTACGCGGGAAGATGGTGACAAGGACAATGAAAAGCAAAAATTATGACGAATTTGTTGAGAAATTTGAGCCCAAAAAAACAACAGATGACTGTTATACGCCAACAGAGATATATGAAGCAATTAAGAAGTGGGTATGCGAAAAGTATGGCATCGCTCCTGAGAAAACAGTTCGCCCATTTTGGCCTGGAGCAGATTATAAGGCTTTTGATTATCCAGAAGAATGCGTTGTTCTTGACAACCCTCCATTTTCTATCTTGTCCAAGATTTGTGAGTATTATTTGGAGCATGACATAAGGTTCTTTTTGTTTGCGCCTTCCCTCACAGCTTTTTCCGGCAGCAAGACGCTGGAAAAAGTAAATCACTTAATATGTGATTGCAGTATTGTCTACGAAAATGGTGCTATCGTAAAAACCTCATTTGTGACAAATCTGGATAAAGATGTTGTTGCACAGACGTGTCCAAGTCTTACCCGTGTGGTCAATAAGGTTGCGGAAAAGCTAAGGCGCGAAAAGGTTCGAGTTTTGCCCAAATACGAATATCCGAATCACATTGTAACTGCTGCAATGATGCAAAGGTATGCGAGGTATGGGGTCGAATTTAAAGTTGAGCGCAAGGACTGTACAGCTATTCGTCGGTTAGATGCGCAAATTTCTGAGAAGAAGGCGCTATATGGGGGCGGGTTGCTCTTGTCAGAAAAAGCAGCGGCAGAAAAAGTAGCGGCAACTGTGTATCACCTATCTCAAAGAGAGCTTGATATCGTCGCTCAGCTTGGTGGGTAAAAAGGATGAAATTGGATTTGCTTTGATTTTGGAAAGGAAATTGATATGGAGATTTTAATCACGAACATAACTGCAATTCTGGCGGTTATCGGCATACTGGCGTTTATCGTATCGGTCATCACACAGGTGTTCAAGGGTGTAGGCGTGCTTGCTAAAATCCCTACGGATATCCTTGTGCTTGTCCTGTCCATCGGGATTACAGTGACCGCGTTTGTAGCATATATGCAGTACATCCAGCAGACTATTATTTGGTACATGATTCTGGCGGCAATTCTGGCGGGATTTTTAGTTGCTTTCGTGGCGATGTACGGCTGGGAGAAGTTTGCAGAATTATGGAGCAGATTCAAGAAAGGCGAGTAGGCATGGGCTTTTTTACGGTTCCGTGCCAGAGGAATGCATGGAAAATTGCGTGAGAATCCTGGCGTTTACGGATAAATTTAACGAAGCTCTTTGTGAAATGAGGGATACCGATGAATGATGCGATAGTGACAATATTCAATTTTTACGAATCCAGCACTGCCGCCATCTGGTATCCCCATGTGCTTTCCGGCGTGCATCTTGAGACTGATCGGGGGCAGATCATGAAACTGTACGGGACAGACAGCACAGATAACGCACAGTTACATATCCCGTTCGGGGTTAAGAACGGGAGAAAAATTATTGTTGATACCGTCGGAAAAGAATTGCCGTGGCTTCCGCCGAAGGAATGGAACAGACAGGTAAATGATCTGTTGCCAGACAGCATTACATTTAATCCGTCTACAGACTTTTTCATGGTAGGAGCATGGGACGGTGCCGTACTCGTGAACGATGCAGATTATACAGACAGGCGATATGAAGGGTTTTATGCGTTTATGAATGCCGAAAAAGATTTTGTTTACCTGATATCGTCAGTGGGAGGACCGTATACGGTAATCCCGCATTTTGAAATCTTAGGGAAGTAGGTGGTGAAGGTGGCTGAACCTATCGGGAATGATGCTACTGGATATGATGTTCTGACGGCGGCGATGAAGTCGCTGCTTAACCAGTTTCCGGGGCTGTATCCAGATGAAGTAATTAAATTCGAGGAGCTTGGGACTGAAGATGGCATTGCGTTTTCCAATGATTCCGGGGCGCTGGTGTATACAGAAAAAGAAGATATACTCGGGCGGATATATCAGGAATGCCGGTATCCCTGCTTTGTAGTATACCGTTCGACCACGGGAGCAAGGGAACGACAGAAAATTACTATTCTGGAATTCCTGGATACGCTGGGTCGCTGGCTTTGCCACGAACCCTCCGGGATTGAAGGGAAAGAGTACGAAAAAGCGATATACCCAGATCTGACCGCAGGGCGGAGGGTTGAGCGGGTAACACGCGGGAACGCATATGGGACACAGCCGCAGGAGAATGGCGTGCAGGACTGGGTTCTACCGGTTACGGTTTTTTATAAAAATGTTATCGAGCCTGAAATTTAAGAAAGGAAAAAAGCAATGAAAAGACATTTGTTGAGACATTTTGTCGATGTAAAAATGGACACGACCTCTGAGGGAACAGCGGCAGACTACCGGCTTCTGGGAACGGGTATTACCTCTTTAACGGAGGAAATGAACCCCGAGACGGAGACGGTACAGTACATCAATCAGGAAAACGGATCTACGGATCTTAAATCCTATACGCCGTCCATCGAAGTTGAAAGGCAGAACGTAGACGAAGAGGATCAGGATCTTACAGACTGGTTTAACAAGATGATAGACACGCTGCCCGTCGGAGCTGATGCCATAACATCCTATGTCCGCGTGAGAGTTTCCGGCGCTGGACCTGAATATCCGGCAGTCCGCCGTCGCTGCGTTGTGAGTGTAGGTGGCACAGGTGGCGATGCAGGGTCAAACGTGACAGATACACTGACTCTGGGTGGCAGAGGTGACGGAGAAGCTGGAACGTTTAACGTAACCACAAGAAAATTCACAGCGACGCCCGCGCCTGGCAGGGCTTTAACGGAATAAGGAGGACAAGATGGGAGCAGCAAGTTTACGAGTAGACAGTGGCGTCAAACGCATTGAGGTCAACGACAACGGCGATTATATTGCGGTCAACATCTCTGACAACAGTTTTTTTAAGCGTTTTGACGATTTTGTGGCATGGCTGAATGCAAAAAACGAGGAAGCCGATAGGATTGCTAATGATTCTTCCGGTGATTTCACGGAACGCTTCGGAGCGTATGACGCTTTATGCAAAGAGGCCTGCGCTGAGTTAGATTCTCTGTTTGGGAGCGGGTGTTGCAAAAAGGTGTTCCCTGACGTGGAATCCCCGGGAATGGAGCTTATCGCGGACTTTTTAGACCAGATCATACCGATTCTTCAGGGCTTCGCCACTGAACGAAATCAGAAAATCACAAGCAAATACAGCCCGAACAGGAAAGGGGCGCGAAGCAATTAAATGTGGAATGTGCTGCTTGATAAATTCCCAACAGAATATGAGGGTTTCCGCATAGACGAAGCCTTCCAGACAGGGATCCAGATTTCACAGGCTTTGCAAGATCCGGACCTGTCAGACGATGAAAGGTTGGCTGTAGCGCTGGGGCTGCTGTATCCGTCAGAGGATGGGGACGGCAGCCCTTCTTCTTTACCCGATTTAAAAACTGCCGTGGATGGCCTTAGGTGGTTTCTGAGCGGGTGGTATACCGACAACCGCCCGAAGGATGAGGACAAAGTTCCGGTAACAGATTTTGACATAGACCAGTGGCGCATCTATTCAGCATTTCTGGAGAAGTACGGAATCGACCTGAACCGGTCTGACATGCACTACTGGGCGTTCATGGGACTGCTGTCCACGCTCGGTGAATGCGCATACACGAACGTCATAGCCATCCGGCAGCAGAAAATAGACCCTAAGATGGACACGCGTGCAAAACAGGCATTGCAGGAGCAGAAACAAATATTTGCAATAGAGCGGGAAGAGGAACTGACAGAAGAGGAACAGGAAGACGTTGACGCTTTTATGAAATGGATCAAGGTAGGAGGCTGATATGCCGAAATATGACGGTTCGATACGGATAAACACAAAAATTGAAACAAAAGATTTAAACAGCCAGATGATGCGCGTGTCTAATGCCATAAAAAAAGACAGCGCGGCTTTAGATTCTCTCAATCGCAAAATGGAAGAATTTTCGCAAAAGAAAATCCCGACAGAAAAATTTGCAGAATTACAAAGAGAGTTAGAAAAGGCAGAATCCGAGTATTCAAAACTGCAGGCCCGTATGTCACAAAAGGGGGCGGCAACGTCTGAGTATAAAGCTTTACAGAAAGACCTCGTTGCGGCGCAAGGAGAGCTGTCTAAGCTTGTAGCACGTCAGACAGACTGGGAAAACATGGGGGTACCTCAAACCGGCGGCGCATGGGACGTACTAAATGAACAGGTTGCAGCCGCATCCGACCGTGTAGATGATCTGAAAGAAAAGCTTCAGCAGATGGAGAACAGTGGAAAGGCGTATACCCCGAAGGTGGACAAGGCTCAACTGGATGAAGCGGCTCAAAAAGTAGATGAAATCAAGGAAAAAATAAACGCGGAGAAAGCATCCGGTAACGCGTTTGTATCCCCAAAAGATACAGAAGAATTTCAGAAGATGTCTGTAAAGGCGTCACAGCTTGCTGGGAACATAGATGTTTCAAAGCGCAGGCTGGCAGAACTTAACGCGAAGCAGAAGCCCATCAAAAAAGAATTCGATCGGATGAAGCGTTCTGCAGATAAAGCATTTAAAAAAGCTTCGTCCGGCGCGAAAAAAAGCGCGGGGCTGTTCGGCACCTTTGCGTCAAGGCTGAAAGGAATCGCATTATCGCTGTTGATATTCAACTGGATTACAAAAGCATTTAATGCAATGGTAGCTGGAATGCAAAAGGGGTTTTCAAACCTTGCAAAGTATTCTGCTCCGTTGGCAAATTCATTTCAGTCTCTAAAAAATTCACTGGCTACACTTGGGAATGCGTTTGCTGCTGCCTTTGCGCCAATTGTCCAGATGGTAATTCCATATCTCAATGCGCTTATAAACGGGATAGCGCGGGCGATAACATATGTGGCGCAGTTTATTGCCATCCTTGGCGGGAAAAGCACTTTCATCCGAGCGAAAAAGATACAGGATTCCTATAACGATTCCCTGAATGGAACAGCAGCGGCGGCAAAAAAGGCAGCCGGAGCTTTGGCAAAGTTTGATGACCTGGATGTGTTGCAAAAGCAGGATGATTCCGGCGGCGGTGGAGGCGGAACGCAGCCGAAAGACATGTTCGAGGAAGTCCCTGTTGATGCAGGAGTGAAGTCTTGGCTTGATGGGATTTTGGAGAATCTGAAACCTATTCTTGACTATGTAAAAGAGTTAAAAGATGCTTTTGCGGAAGGCTTCTGGGATGGCTTGGGTGATTTTGAATACCGCTTAGATATTATCAAAAATGGGCTTCAGCAAATCCGTGATGCATGGATAGAGATATGGTCAGATCCTGCGGTTGTGGGGGCTGCTGACAACTTCCTTAAAACCTTTATGTATATGTTGGGTTCCTTTACCGGATCAATGGCGAGTATAGGGCTTACTCTGGCGGCGGCTTTGATCGGCGGGATTGGGGATTATCTCGAAAACAATACCGACCGGATAAAAAAATTCCTGATATCCGCATTTAACGTGGGGGCAGATATAAACCTTCTTCTGGCTGATTTGTTCCAGAGTATAGCCCATGTATTTGAAGCATTTGCAAGCGAAAGCGGGATCCGCTTTGTATCGGCGCTGATAGGAAGCATTGCGGATGCAGCTATGGGGCTGACTGAACTTGCGCTTAAACTGGGGCGGGACTTTTTACAAATGCTTATTGTACCGTTTACAGAAAATGCTGACGGGTTCAAGACTGCACTGGAGGGGTTATTAGGTGGCGCAGCTACCGTGCTGGAAGGATTTAAGACGGCTGTAGATAAAGCGTTTGATAGCCTGAATGCAATGTACGACGCTCATATAAAGCCATTATTTGATAGTTTAACGAGCGGGCTTTCAGAGGTTGTCAACCATTTTTTAACCGCATGGAATACACACATTCAGCCAGTTATCGACAGAATCGGGACTAGAATATCAGAGCTTCTTACGCAGTCTTTTCTACCGGCTTGGGAAGCTATAATAAGAGGAGTTGGGTTGGTTGCGGATATTTTAAAATCTTTTTGGGAGAGTATTTTGCAACCGATTGTTGACTGGATTATGACCTACGCAGTGCCATTCTTGGTGCAAGGATTAGGGGTGCTGTTAGAGTTTATTATACTTGGAATTAAGACGATTGTTGACGGTTTTACAACCTTTATGACGTTTATAAACGATTGTTTAGAATTTTGGAAAGAGGCGTGGGCGGTTGCTTGGGATACGTTCAACGATTTCTGGAATAAGATAAAAAGTATTATTGACATCATGAAAACTGTATTTCGTCTGTTTGTAAAAGTTGTTAAGCAGCTGATTGATGGAGACTGGAAGGGCGCATGGAATACCGCGCAGGAAATCTTCACGATTTTTAAAACCAAAGTAGAAGGCGTCGTGGATTCTATAAAGGCGTTCTTGTCCGGCTTCTTTACATGGGTTAGCGACATGATTGCAGGCGTTATAGAGGAAATCAAGAACATCGGCAGCGGTATCAAAAACGCATTTACTGGTGGCGGATCATCGAAGCCGCGAACAATGTCCACGCAGCCGTATGCCATAAACGAAAGCTTTGCATCTCGTACCCTGCGGGATATCCCGGCGCTTGCATCTGGCTCGGTAATCCGTGGCGGCAACCCGTTCTTGGCGATTCTGGGCGACCAGCGGGCAGGGCAGACCAACATCGAAGCGCCGATAGGCACAATCAAACAAGCCGTATCGGAGGTAATGGCAGAGAGCGGCGGCGGATTTAGAACGGCAAGGATCGTCTTGCAGGTAAACGGGACAGATTTGGCGCAAGCTACACTACAGGATTTCTTGTCAGAAGCAAATAGGCAAGGATACAATCTGGAGGTGATCGGAGGATGATTTTCACACGCGGCATATACATAGATGGGGAGTTTTTTAACATCCCCATCGTGTCCATAAAAAGAAACGCGGATTTCCTCGACAAATTCGCCGAAAGAGTTGAAACGGGAGAACTCCAGCGTGAACTGATAGGCGTTTACTTTAATTACACAATGTCGGTCGGGAAGAGCAGCGCGTTCCCGGATGGCGTATATAAACGTTTCTGGGATAAGGTTACAGAGCCCGTCCCATTCCATATTATTTCGCTGCCGTCAGATCCTGGTTATTACGAATACACAGCTTATATATCCAGCGTCTCTGATGAATACGAGAAGATAACACAGGATAGCGCTGATTATAAAGGGTTTACCTGCAAGTTTACGGCGAAAGAACCGGCAAGGAGACCATGATGAAAACAGAATTTTATGTCGAATACAATCTGCATGACACGACTGCTCTGCCTGATGCAAAAGAAAGTACAGAGAGCAATGCCGCTTTTGGGGATATGGGGCTGTTTAAGTCAAAAGGCAGCCCACCCAAATACGCTACACTGGAACATAATTTTTTCGCGCTGGATGGGAGTCTTAGCGAAATGCCAGACACGCCGACGGACATCCCGTTTTTTTCGGATGTGCAAGCGGGCGCAGATGGAATTTTCACAAAACAGCCTGTAATAAGAATAGATTTTACCGAAAATCATACCTCTATCGGGCTGACTTTTCATTTTTCGGAAACATTCCCGCTGGAGATGGAGGTGACATGGTACGACCTCGGCGGTACATATAAATCGCAAAAACGTTTCTTTCCGGACAAACTTGATTATTTTGCCAAAAACCAGGTGGAGGAATACGGACACATTGAAATTCGATTTGTACGTGCCCTACCGTGGCACAATGTAAAGTTAAACTATCTCGAGTATGGCACAACGTTTATCTGGGGTCCGGATGTCATAAAAAGCGCGAAGCTCGTAAATGACACAGATCCTATCAGTAACCAAATCAAGACGGACAAGATTACGTTTGACTTTGTTGACCCTGATGATGATTTTAATATTGGCAAAATCGACGGGTTGCACAAAACATTGCAGAAAAAGCAGAGAATGTTACCCTATGAAATCGTTGACGGCGTGAAGATGCCGCTGGGCGTGTTTTTCATGGAATCTAACAGTACCACCAAAAATGTCACCCAAATATCGGCGATCGACTACAAAGGGATGCTTGCTAATGTGGATTTTAAAGACGGGCGGATATACGCCGGAGAAACGGCGGGAAGTGTGATCGAAGAGATTATGACAGCGGCAGGGATTGAAGATTATACGGTTGAGGAAGAGGTGGCGCAAACGCCGCTGTATGGCACGCTTAAAATCCAGACCTGTCAAAAAGCTCTGCGTGAGGTATTGTTCGCTTGCGCTGCGATTATGAACACATCCCGCCGGTCTGGAATCGAAATACGAAAATCGACCAGAAAAATATCGACAACGATTCCGCGCAGCCGGAAATTTTCCACGACGTTAAAGGCAGATCCTTATGTGTCAGACGTAAGCGTAAAATATAAAACGTGGGTGTTGGATGCGGCGGAAAGCGAGATTACGAAAGGCACATACGATCCTGGGATACATACAATTCAGCTTACAAGCCCGGCAGCGAACATGAGCGCATCTGCTGGAAGGATTGTTAAACAAATGCCGTACTATGTTGTGCTGGAAATCGCTGGAAACGCCCGTGCAGAGGTCACGATCATGGGGCACAAATATGTTGGTACAGAGCTGGCTACACTGTCCAGAATCGAGCATATAAAGTCCGGTGAAATGCAGAACACGAAAACATTTTCCGGAACGCTTTTAAATTACGAAAGCGCACAGAAGGTTGCAGACAATATCCTGGATTATTACCAACTCCAGCAGATCATCCAGACACGCCATTTGTCCGCAGAGGAAAAAGCAGGGGACTGGGCGGAGATTGAAAATACCTTGCAAATGCACGGAAATTTTGTCGCCTGTATAGAATCCTTTAGCGTTGACCTTACAGGTGGATTTGTGGGTACGGCAAAATGCCGTGGATATTATAAAATAACATCAGAAGCGTATTATTCCGGCGAGCTGTATTCTGATGAGAAGGTAGGGATTATCTGATGGAATGGGTGTATGACCGAACGCAGGCGGACGTTGAACGGGCAAAGGTTTTGAATGATAAATACGCTGCAGGGACAATCTCCGAAGAAGAAAAAAGGGAATGGGCTGCCGGAATGAAGGGAGCTTTGAATGCAGCGGATTTGAACCGGATCGAAAGTAACATCCGTGAGATCGCTGAAACTTTGGCGGTAAGCGTGACGGTGAAGACATGGGGGGCGAATCAGATTCCGCGAGTAAGTGATTTTAAACGGATCTGCGACAACGTGCAGCGGATCCGTGATGCGTGTCCATGATCGAGAAATAGAGCAGCGCTCCTCCCCACAGGGCGATGCCGACCACGGCCGCTGCGACCGCCACGATCCGCTCGGCGGCGGATTGCCTTCCGCCGTCCTCCTCCGGCGTGTCCGGCTTCGTCCCGTTCATCGGGTCGGGTGCGATCGGTTTTCGTTCCGTGCGTGTTCGCGTTCCGGTCGGTTTTCTTTTCTTTCTCTTTTTTGCCATCGTACGTTGCCGTTTCCGTCCCGCGCGGCGTTTACTGTATCAACAGCCATAATGCGAGCACGATACCCGCGAGGCACAGCAGCCGGACGAAGTACCGGCGGAACCTCGCCCGTCTCCGTTCCCGCCTGTGCAGCCTCCTTACATCCCCGTTATAGTCCAGTATGGGCATATTCAGGCGGTAGTCCTCCCAGCGTTCGGGATCGTTCGGACGGTATGTATCTCTTTTTTTGCCCATGAACACTCTCTCGGGAACCGACCATTACGATCGGCCGGGGTTATCTCGTTTCTCATATTGCGTTTTTTCGTTCTTTCTTTCCGTTACCGTCCGTTTTTCCGGCATATCGTTCCGCGCCGCCCCGGCCTTTC
>OHAQ01000694.1_pt1 | contig 26739 bp, 36 predicted proteins | sample 1577111 | NCBI WGS metagenome assembly OHAQ01 (sample SAMEA3541549, study PRJEB24748) | human gut metagenome | biome: human gut; feature: human-associated habitat; material: faeces | place: China | collected 2012 | reverse complement strand
TTTGTTATTTTATACGAATTTTACGCGAAAACTTTGTGCAATAATTCGCATAAAATCTTATTAAAAAGGCTTGACAATATGTATAACATATGTTATACTATAATTAGAGCAAGGGAGGTGAGAACATGACAAATGAACAGTTTCGCTCAGTAATTAAAATGGTCATTCAGATCATTAAGGACAGCGAAAATACCGAGGAAGCTGTGAAAAAAATAGAAGCCTTACTCGATGAATAAGACTTCTAAACAGTAAAACACAAAGACGGGCGGCGGTCGCCGCCGCCTATCTTATGTTTATAATATAACACATTTAAAATGCAATGTCAAGAAAGGATTTGTTTTTATGAGTGGCACAGAGAAAAAAATGACACCTCAGCAGAAATACGATAAAGAGAATACAAAAACTTATGCGGTAAAGGTCATGAAAAACACCGAACCCGATATTTACGAGAAGCTGGAGAGTATCGACAATAAAGCAGGATATATAAAGAAACTCATTCGTAAAGATATAGCTGCTAACTCCGAAGATCTCACCGATGGCGAAACGGGTATGACAAATTATCAGTTTAAAGTTTTTTTGAAGATGGTAAAATCAAAAGCGGAAACCTCCACAAGAGAGGAATTTATAAAAACGATAGATGATATAATATCAGATCTATAACAGAATGTGCAAGCAATTGATAAATACCCTCTGAGATTGATTTTCAGAGGGTATTTGTTATTTTATACGAATTTTACGCGAAAACTTTGTGCAATAATTCGCATAAAAACTTATTAAAAAGGCTTGATTTTTGTACGTACATATGTTATAATAAGATTACAGTAAGCAAGGCTTACAAGTCACGGGGCAGAACGAGAAAGGAGGAAATATGAGCAAGATGACCGCAAAGGAATTTGACTTGTTGATCTCATTGATACTCTCAATGCTGAAAAAAGGTGAAACCGAAGAAGTGATAAGGCTTCTCGAGGAAACCAAAAACAAAAAAAGCTCCGACTAAATAAGCCGGAGCAATGGAAGAAAACTAAGACGGGCGGTTCTGCCGCCGCCTATCTTATTTTTTAATATATCACGTTTTGCCCCGAATGTCAAGATAGGGCGTGATAAAAATCGAAAACAACAAGAAAAAAATGGGCAGACCAACCACCGAAAAAAGAGATAAGCGATTTGAATTAAGGCTTTCGGAAGAAACGTATTCTACACTGGAAGAATGTTCGGCAATTCTCAATATAACTAAGGCAGAAGTTATACACAGAGGAATAGCATTGGTAAAGGCGAATATAGACGCTAGCGCCGAAGATCTACACTGATGGCAAAACAGCTATGCCGTCACGCTTCGCTTGATAGCGTGAGCTGAAATATAATAACCAAATATCTACACTAGCACCCGTTGAGGAAATTCAGCGGGTGTTTTTTTGTGCATAATGGCACATTCGCGGCACATTCGCGGCACATTTTAGTATATTGTCTAATCTGATTTGTGCGTGTATAATAGGCTTAATAAATAACGGGACGGGGTGAACAAATGTCAAGCGAAATATGGGTCGCGCTGCTTAGTTTTGCTGGAACGCTGGTCGGAAGTTACAGCGGCTTGAAACTAACATCGTATCGCATTCAGCAGCTAGAAAAAAAGGTCGAGGAGCACAATAATTTCGCCCGCCGTATTCCCGTGCTGGAAGAAAAAATGAAAGTTGAAGAACATCGTATAGCAGATCTGGAGGAGGCGGCGAAGCATGAGAAATAAGCTTATAAACCTACTGACGGTAAAAAGCATAGTAACCATCATGTTATCAGTAGTCTTTTGCGTCCTGTCGGTGAACGGCGTAATAAGCGGGCGTGATTTTCTCACGATATTCACTACGGTCATAGCGTTCTATTTCGGAACGCAGACAGAAAAGAAAGCGGATAAGGAGTGATTAAAATGAAAAAAGGCATTGACATTTCATATTGCCAGGGCTCGCCCGACTTCGCGAAAGTGCGCGGCGCGGTCGATTTCGTGATAATGCAGATAGGTTACGGGCGTTACGCGGGGCAGATAGACAAGACTTTCGCGCGCAATTACAGCGAGTGCAAGAAGCACGGCATACCCTGCGGCGGGTACTGGTTCAGCTACGCGACGACTACCGATGAAGCACGGCAGGAAGCAAAGTGCTGTATAGCTGCTATTAAGGGCAAACAGTTTGAATACCCCATTTACTTTGACGTTGAGGGTAAGTCACTTGTTGGACGCAGCGGCGTTTCGTCAATGTGCAAGGCGTTCTGCGAGGAGCTTGAAAAGGCGGGCTATTTCGCGGGAATTTACATGAGCCGCAGCCCAGCTCAGACCATGCTTACTGCGGACGTTGCAAAGCGTTACGCGTTATGGCTTGCGGAATACGGCTCAAAACTCAACTGGTCGGGTGATGTTGGAATGTGGCAGTACACGTCAGCGGGGAAGATCGACGGTATAAACGGCAATGTTGACTGTAACAACTGCTATGTTGATTACCCGACCGCAATAAAGAAAGCGGGCTTGAACGGATATAAGAAAACATCGAACCCGTCTGAAAATAAGACCGATAAGAAACCGAAGCATAAAACATATATCGTCAAGAAAGGCGATACGCTCAGCGCGATAGCGGCTAAGTACAAGACAACTGTATCTGCAATAGCTAAGAGAAACGGCATTAAAAACCCTGATATTATCTACGTCGGACAGAAGTTGATAATATGACCGAACCTAAAATTAAACCGCAGTATAAATTGTTTGCAAAGTATTACTGCGGTGAATGCGCGGGAAATGCTGAAAAATCAGCCATTGCCGCGGGGTATTCGAGATCTTATGCTCGGGGTAATAGTCATAAATTGTTGGCAAGAAGTGATGTGCAGGAATATATCAAATATATCAACACACTTGCCGAAACTGACGATGAAAAGATCATCGCAGATGTATCAGATATTCAGGCATTCTGGACGGCAGTTTTCAGCGACGCGGGAAACGCACTCAAAGACCGCCTGAAAGCGTCTGAACTGTTGGCTAAGGCTAAGGGTATGTTTAAAAACGACGACTGGTAAGAGGTGATATAATGGCACATAACAAGACATACGGCATATGCGAGAGTAAGTGCCGAACAGAAGTTATGAGTAAAAGCGAATCAATGGCGGCGCTCGATAAAAAGGCAGACACCAGTCATGCAAGCAGCCGAACAGATCACGGCGTAGGAAGCAAGACAATGTACGGTCACGTCAAGCTCACTGACAATACATCTCAGCCGCCTACGGGCGATATAGCGGGCGATGGTGTAGCACTTGCGGGTACTGTGGGGTATGCGCTGCATATGCAGATCAAGAACGCACAGCGGGCTTTACAGATACCTGTAAGCGGGATTTATCTATCATCGCAGAGGTACAGCAGTAACGCTACTGTCGCTGAATTGCTGGGATATGGTACATGGGATTATTTCGGCACGCTTACTAACAGCGCCGAAAAGATAGCTTTGTACGCATATGTGAGGACGGAGTAATCATGCTTGATTGGTTTTATCGTTCAAAAGATTGGTGCGGACTTATGGCTGTTCTACGTCTGGAGCGCGTGAACGCTGACGGATTTATTATCTGTGAACACTGCGGCAAGCCTATCGTGAACAAATATGACTGCATAGGACATCACGTTATAGAGCTTACGGACGACAATGTGAACGACGCTAACATAGCGCTAAACCCTGCGAACATCATGTTAGTGCACCACAAGTGCCATAACATCATACATAATAAACTTGGGTTGGGCAAGGGTTACAAAGAGGTTTACCTTGTTTATGGTCCGCCGTTGTCGGGCAAAACTACGCTCGTGCGCGAGAGTATGAACGTAGGAGATCTGGTCGTTGACATGGATAATATATGGCAATGCGTATCGGGGTGTGAGCGCTACGAGAAACCGCCGCGGCTTAAAGGTGTAGTGTTCGGCGTGCGAGATCATCTGCTTGAATGTGTGCGGTATAGGCGCGGCAACTGGTGCAACGCATATGTTATCGGCGGTTATCCGCTTATCTCTGAGCGGGAAAGGCTAGTGCGTTCGCTGGGCGCAAGAGAGATATTCGTTGATACGCCGAAAGAAATATGCTTAGAGCGTTTATATGCGTGCAAAGAGCGAAATGTTGACGAATGGCAAAAATATATAGCGGATTGGTTCGAGAAATACCCCCCCCTACCGCCTTTGAGGTAGGGCACTGGAAGAGCTGTTAAAAGGGCCAGGGTATACGCAGAAAGCTGAAAAACGAGGTTTTTGAAATTAAAGGGGGTCAAAAGCTTGGAACGCAAAGAAGAATTGATGAAACTGGTCAATGATGATAATGCTTGTACGGTAGTACCTCTTATAGACAAGCTTATTTTCCTCGAGGGACAGCTTGAAGGGCTTGAAAAACTGCCGATGATAAGGGTAAATCCTGCTAATCCGCAGCAGCAGAGAGCAACACCGGCGGCGAAACTGTACAGAGAGTTTTTGCAGCAATACACCAATGTGGTGAAGGTCATTTCTAAGGCAACGAATACCGATGAAAACGCGGAAGATAGCCCGCTGAGAAAGTGGGTCAAATCTCGAAATGTTGATTAAAGAACGTAATATCTGGACGCCTGATAATTCATTTTTGCTTGAATATCTTGCACGGATAGAGTGCGGCGAAATAATCGTAGGTCAAGAGCTCTGGCAGGAACTACGAAACTTAAAAAATGATTTTTTGAGCGACGCATATTTCTATGATACCGATGACGCATTACTGCGAATTGATTTTATGGAAAACTGCGTGCGGCTGACAAAATCGCCGTATTATAATAAGCCGATGGTGCTTATGCTCTGGCAGAAAGCGTTTGTCGAAGCTGTTTACAGCTTCAAGATGAGCGAAACAAGCGTTGGCCGGTTTAAAAAGATCATTTTGCTTATAGCGCGAAAAAACACCAAAAGCGAAACGTGTTCGGCGCTGGCGCTGTCTGAATTGATAGTCGGCAATATGGGTTCGGATATAGTATGCAGTTCTAATGACGATATGCAGGCGAGCATTACATATGACGCTATCGACACAATGCGTATGCTTATAGACCCCGACCAGCTAGATACGAAACGGAATCAACGTTTTATTCTCAACAAAAGCAACGGCTCTAAGATATTTAAAATGTCAGACCGCACGAAGAATAAAGAGGGTCGAAATATTGATTTTGCAATAGTCGATGAAACGCACGAGATGAAAGAAAACATCATCGGTAAATCTATCGAACAGTCGCAGAGCTTGAAAGACAATCCGAAGTTTATAAACATCACGACTGAGGGTTTTGTTATCGGCGGTTATCTTGATGATGAATTAAAAAAGGCCCGAGCAGTGATAAACGGCGAGGACGACGGCATTGCCGCGCAGCGATTACTGCCGTGGCTGTACACACAAGACAGCGAGCAGGAAGTTTGGCAAGACCGCAGGAGCTGGGTAAAAAGTAATCCGACACTGGGCATTGTAAAGCGCTGGGACTATCTCGACGAGCAAGTAGATATAGCCAGGAAGTCAAAAGCCGATAGGATATTCGTGCTTTCCAAAGACTTTAATATCAAACAAAACAGCGCTGAAAGCTGGCTAAACCTCGAGGACTACGACTACAAAGCAGTTTATAACATTGAGGATTTTCGCGGCTGTATATGCCTGGGTGCTGTGGACCTTTCGGAAACAACGGACTTGACGTGCGCAAAAGTGCTGCTTATGAAGCCGAATGACAAGACGAAATATATCTATACGATGTATTTTATCCCCGAAAGCAAGCTTGAAGATTCGGACGACTGGAACGCAGGCGCACGCTATAAAGAATGGGCGGCCAAAGGACTGATAACCATTACAGATGGAAATGACATAGATCTTGCAGTGGTTGCGGACTGGTTTTATAAGCTTTACGTTGATTACGGCATACAGCTTTTCAAATGCGGCTACGACCAACGTTTTGCAAAAGACTGGATAAACCAGATGGAAAACTACGGCTGGAGCAAAGAAAACGATCTTATAATGATATGGCAAAACGCGCAGACATTATCAAATGCGATGAAACTTTGTGAAGCAGACTTCAAACACCAGTTGATAAATTTCGGCGATAATGAGCTTGACAAATGGTGCTTAAAGAATGCGGGAATAAAAGTCGATGATCGCGGGCAATGCTTGTGCGTAAAGCAGGAAACGGCAAAAAGGATAGATGGGGCGGTGACACTGATAATCCTATATGAAACATATCGGCGGTATCGCACTGAATGGAAACAGATCATAGACAACAGATAGGCGGTGAAAAAATTTTGAGCTGGCTAAAAGATAAGTTACTGAAAATAACAAAAGCCAAAACTACATACGCGGATATGCTTAACGGCTATACGCCGATATTTTCGCAGTTCGGAAATAACATATATGCTAGCGATGTTGTACAGCAGGCATTGACTTGTATCGCTACGGAGATGAAGAAGCTGAGCCCGCAGCACGTCAAGGAGAATGGCTCTGACGTAACGCCAGTGAGCGGCAGTATTCAATCCGTTTTACGAAAGCCTAACGAGATAATGACTACTGCGGATTTTCTCGAAAAAATAACGTGGCTGCTTTTCTTTAACTACAACGCATTTATAATCCCGAGTTACTACACATGGAAAGACGGCGACGGAAAAGAGAAGCGTTATTATACCGGCTTATATCCTGTTTCACCGACATATGTTGAGTTCATTCAGGACGCTAGCGACAGGCTATATATCAAAATGCGTTTCCCGAATAACTACGAAACAACGATACCGTATTCGGAAGTAATCCATATACGCCATCATTTCGCAATAAATGAGTATATGGGCGGAAACGAACAGGGGCAGCCCGATAATGAATCGCTCTTGAAAACGCTTGACTTGAACCACAAGCTTTTACAGGGTGTTTCAAAGGCAATGGAAGCGAGCTTTGCGGTAAACGGCGTAGTCAAGTATAAGTCAATGCTGGATAACGGCAAGACCGAAGCGGCGCTGAAAGAGCTCGAAGAGAAGCTCAGGAACAATGAAAGCGGTTTTCTTGCGCTCGATATTTCAAGTGATTTCACTCCGCTTGAACACAAGATAGAGCTGGTCGATGAAACAACGTTGAAATTCATTGATGAAAAAATACTGCGGCATTTCGGCGTACCGCTTTGCATTTTGACAGGCGATTATACCAAAGAGCAATATGAATCATTCTATCAAAAAACGCTTGAACCGCTTATAATAGCGTTTTCGCAGGCTTTCACACGCACGCTATTTACAGACCGCGAAAGGGCGTTTGGCAACGCAATAAAGTTTTATCCAAAAGATCTGATATTTATGTCCGTCAGCCAAACCCTTGAAATGGTTCGGCTGCTGGGCGATAGCGGGTCGATGTACGAAAATGAGAAGCGTGTTGCATTTGGTTTGAAGCCTTTGCCCGAATTAGAAGGCGTAAGAATGCAGTCGCTAAACTACGTCAACGTAGATCTCGCAGCTACATATCAGATAGACAATAAAGGGGGAACGAGCAGTGAATGAAAAAATAACACGTTGTTATAACTTTGAACTACGCGCGAGCGAAGAAAACGAAAACGGTATTGTTGAGGGGCGCGCTATCGTTTATAACAGCCGTACAGACCTGGTATTTTTCGACGAGATCATAGAAGCGGGTGCGCTGAAAAATACAGATCTTAAAGACGTGCGCTTTTTAGTGAATCACAATACGGATATGATACCGCTTGCCCGAAGCCGTAATAACAATGAAAATAGTACAATGCGGTTGACAGTGGACGATAACGGATTGAAGATACGCGTTAAGCTCGACATTAAGAACAACAGCGACGCGCGCAATCTGTACAGTGCCATTCAGCGCGGCGATATAACAGGCATGAGCTTCATGTTTACAATCGACGCGGAGAAGTGGGAAGATGAGCAGAGCAAGCACCCGACACGACGAATAACAAGCATAGAAAAGGTGTTTGAAGTGTCTGCGGTTACATGGCCCGCATATGAAGCAACAGAAATTAACGCACGCTGCAAGACGGAGCTGGAGAGCTACCGCCGCACGCTGGAGAGCGTGAGAAACAGCACGCCGGAGGGCGGAAGCGTTGATGATAAACTCGAGATCTACAAAATCAAAAATCGAATTTTAGGAGGTATCTGAAATGAGCAGAAAAAAGGTTTTACAGAAAAGACAGGCAAGATTACTGGAGCGCAAGGCGGCGCTTGTTAAACGTTCAAATGAATCTACCGACATCGCTGAGGTAAGGAGCATTAACGAACAGCTTATGCAGATAAGCGAAGATCTCCAGGACATAGCCGACGAGCTGGCGGCGCTTGCTGACGAAGAGAACGGCGATAGTAACAGCGACGATAACGGCGGTGAAAAAGCTGACGATAACGGCGATGATACCGACGGCAGGGCGAAAATACCCGAGGGCGCGCAGCTGAGGGGCGGCAATATCGTTGGTGCATATGCTCTTAATGGCGCACAGGCGCGCGAAGAAGAGCCGTATTCGTCTACGGAATACAGACAGGCGTTTAAGGAATATGTGCAGCGCGGCACACCTATTTCCGCAGACGTATTGAAGCGTGCAGGCGGAGATAACGGCTCGACTGTTTCCGAAGACATTGGCGCGATCATTCCGAAGACTATCATGGACGAATTCATCAAGGAAGTGTCTAAGGTATATGGTCAGGTATACAGTAAAGTTCGTAAGCTGAATATTAAGGGCGGCGTTAAGTTCCCTGTAAGCAAACTTAAAGCAAAGTTCAGCTGGATTTCTGAAACTACTGTATCCAATAAGCAGAAAGCGGGCGACATAAAGGATTACGTTGAGTTCTCTTATAATGTCGGTGAGATACGTGTATCAGAAACACTGCTTGCACAGATCGTTTCTCTGCCTGTATTTGAAAGCGAGATAACCCGCATAATGGTTGAAGCCTATGTCGAGACAATGGATAAGGTGATAATTGCAGGCACTGGCGTAGGTCAGCCGCTTGGCGTTACTAAGGACAGCCGTGTTACAAATGTTGTAGAGTTTACCGCCGCTGAGTTTTCCAACTGGACAGCCTGGAGAAAGAAGCTGTTTGCTAATATTCCCCTTGCAAAGCGCGGTCAGGGCGAATTTCTGTTTACAGCGGCTACCGTTGAAGCCAATCTGTTGACTATGGTAGACGACAACAACAGACCGATCTTCAAAGAAGCGACCGAAGGCAACATTGGAGAGAGCGACGGCGTAGGACGCTTCTACGGCAGAAATGTAACTCTTGTCGAGCCTGATGTACTGGCTGACTTTGAAACTGCGGAAAGCGGCGACGTTGTAGGTATCTACTGGATCCCGAATGACTACGCTATCAATACCAATCTTGAATTTGGAATGAAGCGCTATTTCGACGATAACACGAATGAGTATATCAATAAGGGTATCACCATCGTTGACGGTAAGATACTTGACCCGTCGGGCTGCTATCTTATCAAGAAGAAGTAAGGAGGTCTAAAACATGACGAATGTTGAAGCTCTTAAAGACCTTGCGGCGGTCATCGTAGGCGGCAGCACGCCGCCCGAAGCCGTGCCGGGCAAAACAACGGCGGAAGTTATCGAAACTATCGCGCAGATAAAGCGCGGAGGATATGCGCAGGGACTGACGGTGACGTCAGAAGCTGGAACGTCTGAGGGTGACACGAAAATAACTGTCAGCCCCGCAAAAGCAGCGGGAAACAGCTACGTTTATACCGTATCTGCAACGGCTGTTTCTATGCCAGAAAACCTCGCAGTGATAGAGGGCACGGCGTGGAATGGTACAGATGAAATAACGCTTGACAGCGGAAAAATCATCGGTATATACGAGCTTAACAGCGACAGCAAGGCTGTAAAATTCGGTCAGGCTGTTGCGGAAGTAAATCCGGGTGAATAATTTCGCTGAAACACAGAAAGGGTGAATACATTGACAGACGAAGAAATATTGAACGAGATCAAAAACCGATTAGGAATAACAGGAAGCTACCAGAACGCGACGCTTAATGCTTATATCGAAGATACAAAAGCATATCTGTTGAGTGCCGGTGTTCCCGAAAGCGTTGTCAATAGTTCGGCGTCTGTCGGTGTAATAGCTCGTGGTGTATCAGATCTGTGGTATGGGTCAAGCGGATTTTCTGAATACTTCTATCAGCGCGCATTACAGCTGAAATATGAGGGCGGTGAATAGCAATGACGAATTATAGACCATCGGGAGCGTTCAACGTTCCTTTGTACGTTTTTATTCCCCAGACAAAGACGGTAAAGGGTTCGATGAAAAAGGTCTATCCCGAAGAGGGTGAGCTTATTTTCGGTACGTTTCGTACATTCGGCGGCACTGAGCGCACATCGAATGACGCGATTGTCATTGAAAACACAGCTACCGTTGAAACGTGGTACAGACCCGACATAAAATCTGACTGCAAGATACGAGATACCGACGGTATTGATTACGAGATACTCGGTACGCCCGAAAATATCGGCAAGAAAAATCAGTATCTTGTCTTCAAGATACGGGCTAAAAAGGGTGGTGCGTAATGTTATGAATATACACGGGCTTAAATGGAATAAAGGCGGGAAGCTTAAAAGGATAAAACTTGAATTGGAAGGCTTTGACGATTTGATAAAAAAACTTGATGAAGCTGATGCCGATGTAAAAGGCGTGGTTACTGAGGTTCTTGAAAACGCAGGCGAGGACGTAGGTGTCAGAACAAAGGAAGCTATGGCAAAAGAATATCTGCCCGCGCGAGGAAAGTACTCAACAGGAGAAACTATAAAAGCCGTAGTAGAAAAACCTAAGTGCGAGTGGAATGGTTCAATTGTCGAAATTGGCTTAGGCTTTGATAAAATAAAAAGCGAAGTGGGAGATTTGCTTATAACTGGAACGCCGCGAATGGAACCTGATAGGGAACTTGAAAAAATATTCGTAGACAAAGTATATAAGAAAGACCTAAATAGACAGATTAGGAATGATGTGAGAAGCTTTATAAATGAGAAAATGAATGGAAAGAAGAAAGGGTGAGCGTATGGAAGATAAGCTTATAGATATTCTTGAAAGTCTGGGTTATCCCGTGATACTGCAAGGGTCATTGTTGGCTGACGAGCCATACCCCGACCATTTCTTTACGTTCTGGAACAGATCAAGCAGCGGAAGAAGTTATTATGACAACTGTGAAACATCGACAGTTTATAACTTTGACGTTAATTTTTATTCCATCGACCCCGAGCTTGTGTACAGCAAACTGCGTGAAGTGAAAATGAAGCTGAAAGAAGCAGGGTTCGTTGTATCGGGCGATGGTTATTCGGTAAAAAGCGACGAGCCTACACATGACGGGCGAGGAATGACGGTTATATATTTAAAAAACAATATGGAGGTAGTTTAAATGGGCAAAGTTTTTGAATATCGCGGTATACGCGATCTGGTATACGCAGAGGTAACGACAGACGACAACGAAACTGCGGGCGGATATGTTACGGGCAAGGTCAAGCCGCTTGCACCTGTTGCAGAGATAGGCAAAACGACTGAAACATCAAACGAACCTCACTATTATGATAATGTGCCTGCGCTTGTTGTGTCGTCTACCGGTTCAGACGAGGTTACGCTTACTGTTGCGGCGCTCGACCTTGAAACGCTTGCCGACATTACGGGACAGACGTTTGACGCTGACCTGGGCGCTATGATCGAGGGAGAACGCGAAACAAAGTATTTCGCTATCGGCTACAAAGCTAAGGGTACAGACGGCAAAGAACGCTATGTATGGCGCTACAAAGGTACGTTCGCAATTCCCGATGAAACTAACGCTACTGAGGACGACGGTACAGATACCAACAACACCGAGCTTACGTATACGGGTATCAATACCACGCATAAGTTTACAAAGACCGGTAAGACCGCAAAAGCGCTGGTTACTGATGAAAGATACGCTAAGGCTGATCTATCTACATATTTCGATACGGTAACTACGCCCGACACGCTGACGGCGAAAGAATAATGTGGAGGGATAGATGATGAAGTTAAATATTTACGATAGCAAGGGAAAAGAAGTCGTAAAGACCTGCGAAGCGTCGCCGTATGACATTATGTTCGGCACAGTAGCGGCGATAATGGACGTTATAAAGGTTGACAAGCTCGAGAACAATGCAGAGCTTGTGAAGACTATCTGCACAGCGTGGGACGAGCTGACGGACGTTCTGGGCGCAGTATTCCCCGACGTCACAAAAGAAGAGTGGAAACACGTTAAGGTGAAAGAGCTTATCCCGATCATTATCGAGATAACCAAATTCGCAGTAACGGACATGATGGCGATCCCGACTGATGGAAAAAACTAAGCGAGGGGGCGGAAAAACCCGCCCCCTTTTCCGAACTGCTTTTTCAGATGAACTATCAGTTGTGTAAGGAGTTTCCCGCGTTCACGCCGTTTGCGATTGATTCAGAACGTTTCCATACGGTAGTAAAGCTGTATTCAAACGTTCGCAAAATGCAGATAAGGGACGAAAAACGTGAGAAGAGAAAGCAGAAGCAGAAAGACATTATCCGACGTCCGGCAAGCGACAATTGGTTCTAAGGTGGTGAGGTCATGGCAAATGCAAATGAAACGACTGTAAAATTTAAAGCCGATATATCGAGTTTGAAAAAAGGCATACAGCAGGCGAACCGTCAGATAAGGCTTGCAAACTCGGAATTTAAGGCTTCAAGCGCTGGTCTTGACGATTGGAACAGCAGTGCGGACGGTGTGAACGCAAAGCTTACGCAGCTAAGCTCTATTCTCGACGCTGAAAAATCAAAGTTAGCTAACCTTGAAAAGCAGTACGAGCTTACTGCCGCGGCAGAGGGCGAAACGTCAAGGGGCGCGCAGGAGCTGCTTATAAAGGTCAACAATCAGCGTGCGGCGGTCGCTAAGACAGAAAAAGAGATAACGAAGTATACCGCAAGGCTCGAGGAGATAAACAGTTCCGCCGGGAATGCGGAAAGCGGTACAGAAGATCTCAGAACTGCAAGTGAAAAGCTTACCGATACCATCGCTGAGCAGGAAAAGAGTTTATCAGGCTTAAAAGCTGAATACGCGAATGTAGCACTTAGCCAGGGCGAAAGTTCTTCAGAAGCGCAGGAGCTTGCGCGGCAGATAACGGCTCTTTCCAATGAGCTTAACGAAAATAAAAACAAACTTGCGGCGGCTGAAAGCGCTGCTGATAAATTCGATACGAGCCTTGACGATGTGAAGGACGGTTCTGATACAGCGTCAGATGGCTTTACTATCATGAAAGGCGCGTTAGCAGCGCTTGTTGCCGACGGTATATCGAAAGCTACGCAGGCATTCAAAGATCTGTTGACTGAAACGAGCAAGGCTTCAAATTCGCTGCAAGTGCAGACAGGCGCTAGTACTGAGGAAATGCAGCAGTTCAACGCCGAAATGAACGACTTGTACAAGCATAACTACGGTGAGAGTTTGCAGGATATAGCCGATAGCATGGCAAAGGTCGTTCAGAACTCGAAAGAAACAGACCCGTCAAAAATAAAGGAGCTTACGAAAAATGCGCTGATACTCAAAGATTCGTTTGGGTTTGATGTTGCAGAGAGTATGCGTGCTGTTAATATGCTGATGGACCAGTTCGGCGTAAACGGCGACGAAGCGTTTAACTTGATAGCTCAGGGCGCTCAAAACGGACTTGATAAAAATGGCGATCTCTTAGATACCATCAATGAATACGGTGTTCATTACGCTCAGCAGGGTTACAACGCAGAGCAGTTTTTCAACTCATTAGAAAACGGCGCGGCAGCGGGTACGTTCTCTATTGATAAGTTGGGCGACGCTATGAAGGAGTTCGGCATACGCTCGAAAGATACTGCGAACAGCACTACTGAGGGATTTTCGCTCATAGGTCTTGACGCTGATACAATGCGTGATAAGTTCGCCGCAGGCGGTAACAGTGCGCAGGAAGCGACGGCACAAACGCTTGACGCGCTATTCAGCATGGACGATCAAGTCAAGCAGAATCAAGCGGGCGTAGACCTTTTCGGAACGATGTGGGAGGACCTCGGTTCAGATGGGGTAAAAGCTCTTATGGACGTCAACGGCGAAGCTGACAAGACCGCTGACACCATGGCTGATATAGACAGCATAAAGTGCGATGATGTAGGAAGTTCGCTCACAGAGCTGGGCAGGATAATCAAAGTTGATGTTATTCAGCCGATAGTAAATGATGTGCTGCCGAACATAAAGACATTTATCGACAAGGTGAAAAACCTAAAACAGACATTTTCAGATCTTAGTCCCGTTATAGCGGCTGTTGGTACTGCATTAGCAGGACTTGCAATAACAGCTATGATAGGAAATTTCGCAAAGATGATAGCGCTTATAAAGTCATGGACAGTAGTTACTAAGCTGCAAGCAGTGGCTCAGACGGCGCTTAATGTCGCTATGAACATGAACCCTATAGGCATTGTAATATCACTTGTAGCAGGGCTTGTGGCGGCATTTATGGTGCTGTGGAAAAAGTCTGATAAATTCCGCGCGTTCTGGATAGGAATGTGGGATAAGATAAAAACAGCATTTTCGGCCGTTGTGACATGGTTTAAGACCAACTGGCAAACGCTTATAACCTTTCTGATGAACCCGATAGCGGGACTTTTCAAATACTTCTACGAACATTTTGACGGGTTTAGAGAATTTGTCGATAACTTTGTAGCGCAGATCAAGGCGTTTTTCGCGGGTCTGTGGCAGGGTATCAAAGACATATTTACGCCTGTTATAGAATGGTTCACAACGCTGTTTACTTCGCTCTGGGAGGGTATCAAAGCGATATTTACCCCCGTGATAGAGTGGTTTTCCGAACTGTTTTCAAGTGTATTTCAGACCATATCTGATATTTTCAATAATCTTGTGGTATTCTTTAGCGGAATATGGGAGATCATCAAAGCCATATTTACACCTGTTGTAGAGTGGTTCAAAGAGGTTTTTCAATCCGCATGGGACGGTATAAAGAACATATGGGGAGCGGTCACGGAGTTTTTCTCGGGCATTTGGAGCGGTATAAAAAGCGTATTTTCAAGTATAGGTGGTTGGTTTAGCGGCAAGTTTACCAGCGCGTGGAATGGTATCAAAAAAGCTTGGGGTGCAGTAGGTACGTTCTTCTCGGGCGTATGGACTGCGATCAAGCAGCCGTTTTCTACTGTCGCTTCGTGGTTCAAAAATACGTTCAAGAAAGCCTGGGAGGGCGTTAAAAACGTATTCAGCACAGGCGGCAAGATATTCGACGGCATAAAAGACGGTATCAGCAACGTGTTTACAACAGTAGTAAACGGCATTATCAAGGGTATCAACAAGGTTATTTCCGTACCGTTCGACGCTATAAATTCCGCTATCGACTGGGTGCGTGATCTCGAAATAGCTGGTTTTAATCCATTTGACGACCTGGAAACTATAACTGTTCCACAGATACCGGAGCTGGCAAAGGGCGGAGTACTGAAAAAAGGTCAAACGGGCTACCTCGAGGGCGACGGAGATGAAGCCGTTGTCCCTTTACAGAAAAACACAGGTTGGCTTGACGAGATAGCGGCGCGATTAAGGGAGAAACTTGATAGTAAAGGCGGCGTGATAAGTGGCGGAAAGGGAAGTGCGACAGTCGTAAACAACTTCTATCAGACTAACAACAGTCCTAAGTCACTTTCACGGCTGGAAATATACCGTCAGTCAAAAAACTTACTGAGCGCAAAGGGGGTATAACTGTGGGATATAGTTTATCAGTTGAAAACGAAAACGGCGAGAAATTGCAGTTATCGAACAGTTTATATTACGATGTGCTAAAGATCGAGGGGCTGGGCCCACCTAGCGCGAACATCAATACAAGCGAGATAGCAGGTATAGACGGGGCTATATTTAATAGTTCCGTTGTAAGCCTGCGAAACATCGTTCTTAATCTGAACATAAAAGCGCCGATAGAAGAGAACCGACAGCGGCTGTACAGATACTTCAAGCCGAAACGAAAATGCAAGTTGTATTACAAAAATAATAGCCGCGATGTTTATATAGAGGGCTACGTTGAAACATTTGAATCAGATCTATTTGATAAGGTTCAGCAGCCGCAGATCTCTATAATATGTCCTGAGCCGTTCTTCAAAGCGGTAGATGAGCTTATAGTTGAATTTTCAAATACTATTTCGTTGTTTGAATTTCCGTTCGCAATTCCGAAAGCGGGCATTGAGTTTTCACGAATAGAAACGTTATCAACGAAGTACATCAACGCAGGCGACGTCGAAACAGGCATGACCATACAGCTGACAGCACGCGGCGATATATCGAACCCCATCATATATAACCGAACTACGCAGCAGTTTTTCGGCGTGACGGTGAGCATGAGCGCAGGCGATGTTATTGTTATAAACACAACAGTAGGCGCTAAGTCGGTGACGCTGACACATGGCGGTGTCACTACAAATGTTCTGTCAAAGCGTGTGAGCGGTTCAAAGTGGTTGCAGCTCGCACCGGGAGAAAACGAAATAAGCTACGAAGCTGCTGAGGGTGCAGAAAGCTTGAACGTGAGCGTTACCGCGGTACACAAATACGAGGGGGTGTGATCGTGGAGATAAGCATATTGAACACAGATTTTGAAACCGTAGTCATTATTGATTTTTATAAATCGTTGATATGGACAAAGCGTTACTATACACCGGGCGACTTTGAATTATATATCCCTGCGAATACCGATATACTGCCGTATCTGAAACAGGATTACTATGTTATGCGCGATGATGATGATACAGTTATGATTATTGAGAAAATCGAAATTCAAACGGACGTAGAGAACGGAGATTACTATATCATAACAGGGCAGAGCCTTGAAAGCATACTGAGCCGCCGCATAGTATGGGCACAAACCCAGCTCAGCGGCAATGTTGTATCTGAGATATACAAAGTCTTGAATAGCAACATAGGCAGCGGCGCGCTGTCTTACCGAAAACTAAGCAACTTTATATGTGCAACGCCTGCGCTTGCCGTGACGGAAACGCTTGAAATGCAGACAACAGGTGATGATCTGCAAAGCATTGTAACAGAGATAGCACAGCAATACGGCTTAGGCTGGAGAATACGGCTCAACGAAAATAATCAATTTGTATTCGAGATGTACAAGGGCGATAAGGTTGACGCGTATTTTTCGCCTGAATTTGATAATCTGATAACGTCCGATTATGTTAGCGATAAGACGAACTACAAGAACGCAGCTAAGATATTCGGTGAGGGTGAGGGAAAAGCACGTACAGCCGTTGCGATAGGGCAGAATATGACGGGGCTTAGCCGCCGTGAGTTGTTTGTTGACGCGCGCGACATTTCCAGCAATGAGGGCGAGATCTCAACGACGGCGTACAATGCACAGCTTGTGGCGCGCGGAAGAGAGAAATTGCAGGAGTGCATTTCTACAAGATCATTCTCGGGAAGCGTAGAGCCATCAATGACATTCAAGTATAAGACTGATTATGACCTAGGCGACATTGTAGGCGTTGAAAATCAATACGGAGTGACGGCAGAGCCGCGAATTATTGAGATAATCGAAAACTGGGACGATACGGGTCACAAGGTCGTACCAACATTTGAAGAATGGGAGGTATAAACATGGCAGTTACCAGCGGATTTTTTGACAGCGTAGACGGCGACCGACTGTATAACGCCGCGCAGATGTCGAATTATTTTGAGGGCATAGTTGGCAACGGCATTTTTGAAAACGTCGGAAACAAAATGATAGTAACAGCAGGCGACGGAATGAGCGTGAATGTGGGTACGGGACGAGCCATGATAAATTGTCGTTGGATAAAGAATGATTCTGTTACAGCGCTTGATATTGGGGCAGCAGACGTGCAGTTACACCGTATTGACGCGGTAGTTTTACGGCTAGATCTCAGCGATGATTCACGCGCTATTATGATTGCGATAAAAAAAGGCACACTGGCGAGTACGCCGAAGCCCCCGAGCATTACGCGCACGGAAAGTATATACGAACTTTGCTTAGCGTATGTATCTGTGCGGGCAAAGGCAGCGCAAATAAAGCAAAGCGACATATCAGACCAGCGCACGAACAGCAGGCTATGTGGATATGTCACGGGGCTTATAGACCAGGTAGATACAAGCGAGCTGTTCTTGCAGTATCAGACGGCGTTTACCGATTATTATAACACCATGACGGCGCAGTTTAACGCCTATATGGAGGAGAAGCAGGCAGCGTTTGAAAACTGGTACAGCGATCTCACAGAAAGCTTGCACGTTGATACAAGTGTTATCAAATATCAGAACAGCGTTACCACAACAGGCACGACAACGGTTATATCTGTTGGTATACCCGAATATGAAACAGGTGATATACTGCTGGCGTTTGCAAACGGCGTGCTGCTTGATGATACTGAATACAGCATATCAGGCAGCGGGGACACTGCGAAAATCACGCTTGTAAATGACATAAAGGGCGATAATGTGATAACATTCATTGTTATAAAAGGAATTATCGGCGGCGGTGTTGTATCGGCGAAGATAGATGATATAAACGGTGAGGTGATATAATGGGTTGCGACATAGAGAAGCTTGAATATCTCAGCGAAACAAAACAGATGTTTCGCGAGAAAATCGACCCGAAAGGCGCGAAAATAACGGACGAAACCCCATTCAGATCATACGTTGATTATATCAGTGGCGGCGGAATTCCAAAGGTAGCCTCGGCGGTGGCGGAGGGGGTAGTGGGCATAGTTGGAAACGCGACAAAAATTGAGGAGGAATAGTAATGGCAATAGAAACAACATATTTCACAGGTACGACCGCCGCAGCGAACTACGCTGAGGTGTCAGCGTGGCTGACGGCTAATGCGGTTGACTATTTTGATACAATTGATGTTCCGTCGAGCGGGCAAGAGGTAAGCTGTAAAGTCGGCGATGTAACAGCGTTTAAACTCGATTGGGGAACCGATTATGACACTCAGCGCTCTTTTCAAGTAACCGCGAAAAATGGTGCTAATATAAACAGCGGGTATCGATACGTTCATAACAAATGCTGCTGGCGCTATGGGTACAAGACTGACAACGGAATAGCAATTTGTAATAATCAAACGAATGCTTTTCAATCATCTATTTTTATTTCTAAAGATAATAATGGCGATTTGATTTTTGCAGTGTTAAAGCCTGATAGTCCAAATTTAAATTCTCCTAGCAATTGGGCGGAGTTTCTTGATTTTAATTCGCTGGCTTCTATTAAAACTGAGGGCAGCAACAATTCTGACCCTTTAGCACGGCATCGTATAAATGGTGCATTATCAGCTTCCATGACGGCACTCGTGCCCATCGTTTCGGATGTCAAAACATATTGCGACAAAGTCGTGACAACACCGTTTACGCAATATAGTAATCTGTGTTGGGGTACCATTGACGTATCCGGCACGAAGTACGTTTACAACGGCGTGTTCGCGCTCAAAGAATAATTAACGTATATTTACAGAAATGTAAGTATAGAAGATTGGCGAGTTGTCAAATAATTGTCAAGTCGCGTCAAAAAAATGCTGAAAAATAGTATAAGAAATTGAATATTTGAACATTATTTTGATTTTGAAAATAATAAAAAACCCTTGATTTTGCTGAAAACCAGTAAAACCAAGGGTTTAATATTTGGTGGAGCATAGGGGATTCGAACCCCTGACCCCAACACTGCCAGTGTTGTGCGCTACCAACTGCGCTAATGCCCCGAATTGACAATAACATTTTACCACAAAATCTTGTCTGTGTCAAGTATTAAAATGAATATATGAGTAATAAATTAAAAATATACTGTTAATTATTCGATGGCTGAATCTGCCTGCAAATTCATATATGAATTAAATGTAAAATAAGTTGCTAGCCTATTGACAAATTGTCTTAACTATGATATAATTTAATACTACCCGAAAGGAAGTGAGGTATGTGGCGGAAAGCAAAAACCAGTCTACAAAGCAGATCGCTGACAATCGAAAGGCTTACCATGAGTATTTTGTGCTTGAAAAATTCGAGTGCGGGATAGAGCTTTGCGGCACCGAAGTCAAGGGCATTAGAAACGGCAGCGTTAATCTGAAAGACGCTTGGTGCTCGATCGAGGACGGGGAGTGCTTTGTTAAAGGAATGCACATATCTCCTTACGAAAAAGGTAATATTTTTAACCGCGACCCGCGTCGCGAACGCAGGCTTTTACTGCACAAGCAGGAAATTCATAGGCTGCTTGGCAGAGTTCAGCAGGAGGGGCTTACGCTGATACCGCTTTCTTTGTATTTTAAAGGAAGTCGTGTAAAGCTCTGCATGGGACTTTGTAAAGGTAAAAAGCTTTACGATAAGCGCGACGACATGGCGAAAAAGGCGGCTCAGCGCGACATCGAGCGCGCGATCAAGAACCGCGGCTAACACGGGGGCGTAAAGGTTTCGACGGGGATCTTGAAGCATGATAAGCGAGTAGAGGAGCGCACCCTCTCTAAACGGCGTACGTTTTAAAATTAGACGACAACGATAATTTTGAATTAGCTGCTGCTTAAGTCAGCGCTCGTCTTGCCCTTGAGTACCACGGCTTGGGTAAAGGCGTCGATTAGTGGTGAACGTCATTGGGCGAAGGCTGTGACCCTTTGATGTATTACGGTCTACTGATCTGTCGCGCGTGTCTGTTTGCGCGGCTTTGAGGGAATGGGCATTGCCGAAATAACAGAATACACTCGTAGAAATTCGTGGGGATAGGTTTTCGGACAGGGGTTCGACTCCCCTCGCCTCCATATTTCCATCTTATACCACCGTGTTTTTGATAGTATCACGGTGGTTTTTTATTTGCCATACGCCTTAGCCGAGCTGAAACGCTTATTTTTTTACAAACTTTTTCGTAGTGCCGTGTAATGATCGTTTTTCTTTTTATCCACATAACAAAAACCTCCCGCAGTGCAGATCTTCCACACCGAAGGAGGTTTTGATTTATCTTAAATTATCTATTCTTATACTTCCTAACGTAAACCGCCGTTACCGCGATAAGCACCGCGCTTACGTCGAGCGTGCTCTTTACGCCTGTGTTCGGGTTTCAGGTGGAATTGTTCGAGCTGCCCGAACCGTTCGCCGATGAGCAGTTTGAACCCGCCGCGCCCGAATTGTCTATCCTGCAAACGTAAACGCTGTCGCTAACCTTGTAGCCGTTCGGCGCTTTGCTCTCCGCCATGTAGTAGATGTTGAAAGCTCCCGCCTCGGCCGGTACGCTCAGACCGTCATTGAAGCTTACCGAGAATTTTCCGTTGGTCACGATGGGCGAAGCCGCCGCAGCTTGGTCTATCTTGTTGATGAACGAGGGGGTGACTGCGCCGTTTCCGAACGAGTTGCCCTTATCCATAGTGCCGCCAACGGCTACTGCGCCGACAGTATGTCCGCTGCCTTTGAGGTCGCCTTTAGTGAAATACTGGAAGTCACTAAGGATATTGCCAATGGTATACGCCTTATCGTAACGGTCGTCAGAACCAACGGCAAAGGCGTTTGCCGCGAATGTGCCCACAGCTATGGAAGCCGCAAGCAGGGCAGGGAGCACCCGTTTTACCAGCGGGTGTTTCTGCTTTTTTTTTTTATAAATCTGCCTGCTTGTCAACGGCATACCGCCAGAAATTTGCTAAATATTCGTGCTGTTTATATTCGTGCCGTTTTATGATGATATTATACAATATACCTTATATAATATATAGCGGCTCAAATTGCGCAAAAGCTGTTGACAAGGGCGCGCTTTTGTGTTACTATAAAACTGATACAACTTTTTTGGAGGGAAAATTTATGAAGTATACAAACCCGATAGTAAAGGGTTTTTATCCCGACCCCAGCGTTTGCTGCGCTGAGGGCAAATATTACATGGTGTGCAGCTCTTTTCAGTATTTTCCCGGAGTGCCGCTTTTTGAGAGCGCCGACCTAATCAACTGGGAGCAGATAGGCTATGTGCTCACCCGCGAAAATCAGGTTATGCTGGATAAAATAAACAGTTCAGGCGGCGTTTTCGCGCCTACTATCCGCTACAACGACGGCAGATTCTACATGGTCACTACCAACGACACCACTCATCAGAATTTTTACGTCTATACCGATGACATTCGCGGCGAATGGTCTGACCCGATATACGTCGACCAGGGTGGAATAGACCCTTCGCTTTATTTTGAGGACGGCAGGACGTTTTTCATCAGCAACGGCGTTGACGATGAGGGCAAGAGCGGCGTTATACAGTGCGAGATAGACATTGCTACGGGCAAAAAGCTGACGGCGGGCAAGTGCATATGGCAATATAAGAATTATGATTCCTATGATAACTTCTGTTACAGAGGTGCAGGCAGTTAAGAAGATTATAAATGGTATATGCAGGGATCTGGACAAGAAAGACATTAAGTATGATAAGGACATAAAGATAGGTGTTATGATAGAGACACCAGCCGCGGCAATAATGGCAGATGTACTGGCACATGAGGTTGATTTCTTCTCAATCGGTACGAATGATTTGACACAGTATACACTTGCTGTTGACAGAGGCAATGAGAATGTTGCTTATCTTTACTCTGCACTCAATCCAGCCGTTATACGAAGTATTAAACACATAATTGAGTGTGCACATAATGCAGGTATAGAAGCAGGAATGTGCGGAGAAGCGGCGGCAGATGAAAGAATGATACCACTTCTTCTTAATTTTGGACTTGATGAGTTCTCTGTTACAGTGAGCAGGGTGCTTGAAACTAGAAAAGAGATAGCTTCGTGGAGCAGTAAGGAAGTAAAAGAGATAACAGAAAATGTTATGAATTATTCGGAAGAAAAGGAAGTATCTAACTATCTTAGCGACTGCATAGCAAAAGAATAGATTATTATATAATAAATGCTTTGTGATGATTGATATGTTAAGACATCTGCTTCTGGCATAATAGAATTAATTGGAGGAAAATATGGCATTATATGATACAGATGACGAGCAGGAAAAGGTTGTACTTGTCGGCGTAGAGTTAAATCCTCTTGACGACTGCGAGAAGTCGTTAGAGGAGTTAGCAGAGCTTGCTAAGACTGCCGGAGCGGTCACAGTAGGAAAGATGATACAGCCGCGTGACAGCTTCCACCCTGCAACATATATTGGTAAGGGTAAGCTTGAAGAATTAAGGCTTATGATAGATGAGCTTGGTGCAACAGGAATAATATGTGATGATGAGCTGTCTCCAGCACAGTTAAGAAATCTTGAAGATGTTCTTAATACTAAGATTATGGACAGAACAATGGTTATTCTTGATATATTTGCCGCAAGAGCTTCATCAAGTGAAGGTAAAATACAGGTTGAGATGGCACAGTTAAAATACAGGTCAACAAGACTTGCAGGACTTGGAACAACACTCTCAAGACTTGGTGGTGGAATAGGAACAAGAGGACCGGGTGAGAAGAAGATAGAGACAGACAGGCGAATAATAAGGGACAGGATTGCTCATTTGTCAGGTGAGTTAAAGGAGATTAAGAGCCACAGAGATGTGCAAAGACAGAACAGACAGGACAGTTCTACACCAGTAGCGGCTATAGTAGGTTATACTAATGCGGGTAAGTCAACACTTCTTAACAGGCTGACCGATGCAGGTGTATTATCTGAGGACAAGCTGTTTGCAACACTTGATCCTACAACGAGGGCACTTACACTTCCTAACAAGGAAAAAGTGCTTATGACAGATACTGTTGGATTTATCAGAAAGCTTCCACATAATCTTATAGAGGCATTTAAGAGTACACTTGAGGAAGCGAAATATGCAGATATGATAATTCACGTTGTGGACTGCTCTAATGATGATTACGAAAGACATATGGCAACAGTATATGAGACATTGAAGCAGTTAGATGTAGGTGATAAGCCGATAATTACACTTTTTAATAAATGTGATAAATACGGCGAACTTCCTATACTCAAGGACAGCAAAGCTGATTATGTTGAGAATATTTCAGCCAGGACGGGTGTGGGAATAGATGAATTTCTGGAAGATGTGCAGGATATTATATTAAAGAGCAGAATTAGAATAGAAAGAGTATTTCCTTACAGCGATGCAGGCAAAATCCAACTTATAAGAGAATACGGACAGCTTGAAAGTGAGGAATACACACAGGAGGGCATAAGTGTCAAAGGATATGTGCCAGCCTGGGTAGGAGGCAAACTATGAATTTAATTGCACTTGTTGATAAAAAATGGGGAATAGCTAATAAAGGAAGAGAACTTGTTGATATTCCAGAGGATAAGAAGCTGTTCCGTGAAGAAACTTATGGAAAAGTTGTTATTATGGGAAGAAAGACATTAGAAGCACTTCCTAACCAGTCAGCACTTGTTGGAAGAAAGAATATTGTTCTTACAAGAAATAAAGATTATGAAGCTAAAGACGTATGTTTATGCCATAGTGTTGAAGATGTGCTTGAGAAGGTAAAAAATGTGGATAGTAAGGATGTATATGTCATCGGTGGTGGACAGATATACAAAGAATTCCTTCCATATTGTGATACAGCACATATTACAAAGGTTGATTACTCTTACGAAGCAGATACTTATATAAGTGATTTTGATAAGCTTAAAGACTGGAGAATTACAGGACAGAGTGATGAACATACATATTTTGATATATGTTATGAGTTTGTAAGGTATGAAAGAAAGGGTAAGGCTGATGAAATGCCAGAATAAAAAGAAAAATGTAAAGCGTGCTGTGGCTGGTATAATATTTCTTTCCGTAATAGCAATAATATTATCGGCATATGGCGTTACACAAATGTATGCTTCTCCAGAGAAAAAAGCTTTAAAAACGATGTTGAAATCTGGAGAACTTTTACAAAGCACAGTTGAAAAATATATAAACAACATAGATGTAAGTGCCAATAACTATACTGGAAAAATTAATATATCGGAGTTGATATATGATAATGCTGATTATATGCAGGGTAAGAATAGTGCAGAATATACCATTACAGCTAATATCGATAATAATGGAATAAATGTAGTTATACCTGAATTGACTAATGATACATTTTTAATATCTAAAGCTGATATATCAAGATATATTAATATAGATGCAGATCAGCTTAAGCCTGTTTTAAAAGCTGCATTAGCTGACTTTGTGAAGGGCTATGAAGTTATGGCAATGGATTGCGTGAATACAGTCAGCGAAACAGGAAAACACACTTATAATATTAATATAGATGAAACAGCTTTAGTTAATGGCTTTAATACATTTGTGGATGAATTATATAAAGATTCACAGGTTCTTCCATATATTTCGTTGTTAAATGTATATGGCATAAAAAAGGACAGTATTAAATCTGAATTTGCCACGGAAGTAAAGGACTGCAATGTAGTGCTTGATATAGAGGTTGACAGGGATAATAACCTTGTAAAGGTGAGTGCTGTAGTATATTACAATCAAAACGCTGTCTGTAATATGGTTATTGATTTTGATGGACTGGATAATATGACGCTATATATTATGGCTGAATATTCACAGGCTGAATATGTGAATTCGGTAATACAGATAGATATGCAAAGTGATAATGTAATAGGAGTGTCAGCCGATGCAGATATACATTTTATGAATCACAGTTTAAAGCTTAAGGCATCAGGAAATATTAATATCCAATAAGTCTTTGCAAAATAATTATTTTACATTTCTGTAACCAATCCTGAAAAAAGCGTACTCTATAAGTGAAAGCTTTCAAAAAGAAATAATTAAGGACGATTTAATAAAGTGTGCAGCGAAGAAAAAATAATTGATTTAATAGCAAACAGAGATGAATCTGGAATGCGTGAATTAATGGAGCGGTATCAAAGACCATTAATGAAGCTTGCAATGAATATGCTTGACAGTGAGGAAGATGCAAGAGAATGTGTTAATGATACGTTTTATGAAGTATGGAAATCAGTTCCAGATAACAGACCGCAATATTTGTTTGCATATTCAGCTACTATATGCAGACATATAATCTGCAAGAGAATAGACCATGACAATGCATTAAAAAGAAGCTCTAATGTTATAGAACTTACAGCCGAGATGGAACAGTGTATCGGCAAGCCTGATAAAGCACTTGAGGGTGATGAACATATGGTAGGAGAATTGATTAATACATTTCTTAAAACATTGGATACTGATAAGAGAAATATATTTATCAAAAGATACTGGTATTCACAACCTGTTAAAGTTATATCAAAAGAACTTGGAAAGAGCGAAAGTTCAGTTAAGGTTGCACTGCACAGATTAAGGAAAGATTTAAAGAAGCTTTTGGAAAGTGAGGGCGTTTTGGTATGAATGGTGAGAAATTATTTAAGTCAATGAACAATATTAATCAGGAGTGGATTGAGCAGGCAAAGCCAGCTAATAAGCCTGTCATAATGAGAACCAGATCAAAAATATATAGAAATATAGCAGCAGCGGCAGCCGCAGTGATTGCAATCTCGGGATTAACTTACACTGGTGTATACGCGTACCAGAAGTATCTTGTCCCAAAGAGTAATGTCAATTTTGAATCTCATATGAGCGGGGATAGTTCGGTTAATGTCTATAATACAGGTAATGTTACATCTACAGAAGAATCTAATGTTGACGTGGAATGGGGAAAATATGTTGCTAATGGTGGAAGATTTTATATTGAACTGACTATAAAGTCAAAAGACGGAAGTCCGATTATACCTAATGATTTGCCGTCAAGGCATTATTTCTCGTAAATACTTCCGGAAGGAATCCTTTAAACCC
>OHAQ01000674.1_pt1 | contig 27227 bp, 26 predicted proteins | sample 1577111 | NCBI WGS metagenome assembly OHAQ01 (sample SAMEA3541549, study PRJEB24748) | human gut metagenome | biome: human gut; feature: human-associated habitat; material: faeces | place: China | collected 2012 | reverse complement strand
CCACCCAGATAACTCGCTACCTTCTTTGCGGAATATGGTTCAGTCAGACATGCAGTCAGATGTTCTTCTCTCAAAATACGATCCCACTCCTGAACAGGAGAAGCTGCACTAATCTCATCACTGGAAGTTTTTACAATACCATTGATAAAGGTGATCGTCTCATCCTCAGAAAATACATATTTTCTGCCGTAAGTCTTATTACTCTCAATAACCTGAATCGGAATATTGTCAAAATTATCATCCAGAATGTATACGATATATACCATAGCCTTGCTGTTATCCTGGCGGATATCTTCACGGTACAATTCTCTCTGGAAATTGCTCCATTCCTCTTCATTATCAATAATGTCACCGTCGCCCCGATGCGCGCGTAGGCGCTGGATTCGCGCCCGGAAGCGTCGAACACCTGCGAGCCGTACTTGCTGCGGATGTCGTTCATGCTGCGCTTGCCGCGATAGTGGCCGCGCGCGTCCTCCGGGTGCCGCCAGTACCACATCTTCTTGCTGCTGCTCCAGCGGCAACCGGCAGCCTTGAGCGCGTCCTTGTGCTGCCGCGTCTCGCCGCTGATCCAGAGCCACGAGCCGCAAAGTTCGACAGTCAGCCCGGGCAGGCCGAGGAGCACGGCGAGGATCTCGCGGAATTCCTCGGCGGTTTCGGTGGTCTGGTGGTACTCGTCCGCGCTGGCGTTGTGCTGGCGCTTGAGCTGCTCAAAAAGCGCGTCATGCTCGTTGTTGATCTCCTGCATGATCTCCGTACTGCCGCCCATGTCGGGGTGGTATTTCAGGGCAAGACGGCGGTAAGCTGCTTTCAGCTCGTCGAGGGTGTGAATGCTGGTAAAGTATTTCATGGTGATCCTCCTTGTATTTGTGTTGGTTTGGCGTCGCTCTGCATTTTCCCGGGCTTGTGACCGGCCGACGTTCGTCGGGCTGCATTACCGCCGGGATGGCGGGTTATTCGTCTAATTCATAGCGCGCTACACGGCGCCCGCCAAAAGCATTGTTGTAAATTTCCACCACACGGTCAAGTTTAGAAAAACGGGCTTCTGCAAATTTCAGCGCCTCGCGATAGGTTTCAAAGCCCGATCGCCAGCACCAACAACCGCTATAGGTTTTGTAAAAAATAACATAACGCATAATATATACTCCTTTTTCGTGTATTACATACTCAATCGAGTATGTATATTTTTAAGGGACAATCAGTCCCTTAAAAAGTTTTCAATTGCTTCAAGTAAAACGCTCGCTTGCGATATGCCTTTGACTTTGCACTTGGCTTTAAATGCCGTTACAGTGTCGCGTGGCAGCTCCGCTTGCACTTTGCAGTACACGCGATCATTATATCGACGTTTAACCTCCGTGCTGGTGGTGGTCTTTCTTGCCGCGGGGACCATCTCCTTTCGCTGCCGTTCCCCGGCTGCATTTACAAGATAGCATACTCGATGCAGTATGCCAAGCCCTTTTTGCAAAAATTTTTTGCGCGAGCGCTCTCTCCCCTATACTTTCCTTTCCTTTTCTTTGGTCGTTGAATGCCTCGCGGGTATGGAATAGATATTTAATAGCTATGACATAGCTGTGTAATAGCTATTACTTAGTTATTACTTAGCTATGTAAATTACCCCCCCTATAGTCCCCCCCTCTTTGCGGGGGTGCTGCCCTGGATGCGTGCCGGTGATGCAGCAATGTGATGATGTTGTTACGATACGATGATATGATGATGATATGATGATGATATGATGATGATATGGCCCATTGTCCTATACAAAATCCGCGTTGTGGCGACAGATAAAAAAATCGCGGGCTTGTGGCGGCTGGTTTTGCTGTGGTGATCTGGTGCATACTGATGCATTTCTCACGGCTGTTTTTGGCGCTGTATACTGTGCATATTCATGCAGTTTCGCAAAAAGCTAGTGTTTTCAATGGTTTTATAGATTTGCAAATTCGGCATAACCTACATTTTGCCGAATAACTAATAGATTTTGCGGTGCTTCTGCATTGCTCGGCTGGTAGTTTATGCAGTTCATGCGCAGTGTATGCAGCATCATGTAGCAATAGCAATTAGGTGCCCGGCCGCGCGGGCAATCATCCCCGGCGCGCGCTGGTGTGTGGTGTGTGTTTCGCTCGACGTTTCCGGGTGCGCCCCCTCCCCCCTCCCACCCGGGGGTAGCGGAAAAACGGGGCGGCTCTCAGGCGGCAGCCCATGCGTTACGACACACAGCCTTTTGAGACTTCCCGCCAAACATCGTCCCGCTCAACGCAAGTTCAACCCGCTACGTTTTCCACGTCTTTACAATCGCGCACGTCTTTCCAAAGGTATTCCATACATTTTCTGGGGTTGTGCATTTAGTTTTTTCGACGTTTGATGCTATACTATAAGTGATGGGGTGATTCTATGGCAAGACCGCGCAAAATCAAAACCGCCGAAGAGCTTGGCGTCCTGATCGACGAGTTTATCATGCAGTGCGAGGACGGAAAACAGTACATGGACGACTATGCGCTGATGAAGTATCTCGGCATTGCGCCGCGCACACTCGCTCGATGGCGGGCAAACGAAGGCGGGGAATATGACGGATATGGAGAGCAGCTCGAGAAGCTGGTCGCATACCGGGAAGCGGTCTATGCGCGCATGGTGGCTGAAAACCCGAAGGGCAGCGGCGGGATCATCTTCCTGCTCAAGCAGCCGAAAAACGGCGGGTACATCGACAAGCCTGTAATCGACGTTCACGCGCAGGAGCTGACGATCAAGACAGACGGGATCGGCGGCGACAGTGCTTTCAAGTAACGCTTGCAAGTGCGCAACAAACACGCTTAATCCAACAAGCCAAATGCGGGCGCAGGATACGCGCTGCGGCTAAGTGCTTGCTGTTTGCGTTTGCGAACGATGCCCCTCCGTGCCAGAAAAAGGCCGGCCTCCTGTGGCCGTTATTCCCTTCCAAAAACCTATTACGGTACGGAGCAACTGTGAACCCGGCACTATCCGGGAATCAAGCGTCGGAAGCGACGGTAAACACTGCTGCGGCGGCGAGTGGCCTAAGCGTTTCATCTCCTTTCCGCTGAAATCCTGTGCAAGTCAGGATGCCGCAGCTTCCCTTTCTACGGCAGCTTCCAAAGAGGGGCGCGCCCGGTGCAAGTCCGGGGGCTGCCGCCAAGACCAGACGACCGGATTAACCGGAGCGTGAAAAACCGGCAGAAAGCCGCTTTCCTGCTGCAGCGGGAGGCGGGCGCGCTGAGCTGCTGCTCGGAATTGGTTTATAAGCGAGGCGCGCAACAACCGTGTCTGGTAGATTATTTCGTTTTTTTGCTGGGGCGCTGTGCAAGAGCGCTCGCAGCCGCGGTCTTGAACGAATGAGGTGAAGCGTTTGCACGTTATCCGTGTGGAGCTGCCGAAGCAGCACAGCGAAATCGAAGTGCACGTCATTGCGGACGTACATCTTTCCGACCCGAACTGCGATATTCGCGGCGTGCAAAAGCGCGTGGCGGACATTGCGGAGAGAGACAATGCCTACGTTATCCTTGCGGGCGACCTGATCGACAATGCGACGCGAAACAGCATCGGCGACATCTACAGCACGCAGTTGTCCCCGATGGAGCAGATCCAGCTTGCAAACAAGACGTTTGCTCCGCTCAAGGGCCGCATCCTGTGCGCTGTTCCCGGCAACCACGAAGAGCGGACGTATCGTGCAGACGGCATCGACATTACATGGCTGATCGCAAACGAACTGGGCGCGGGCGGCCGGTACGCTCCGGACGCGGCGCTCGTATTCGTATCACTCGGTGAAAACTCCCGGCGCAAGAGCGAGGGACGGCAGACAACGTACTCTATCTACGTCAACCACGGAAACGGTGGTGGACGCAAGATCGGCGGCAAGATCAACCGGCTTGCGGACTATGCGCAGATCGTTGACGCAGACGTTTATGTTTGCGGGCACACGCACTCCCCCGCCGTGTTCAAGGATTGCTTTTTCCGGACGAACGCTTCTACGAGGAGCGCGGAGCCGGTTGAACGATTGTTTGTTAACACCGCGGCTGCGCTGGATTACGGCGGCGGCTACGGTGTGCGGATGGGCTATCAACCGGCGAGCAAGGCCGCGCCTGTCATTTACCTTGACGGGTGGCGGAAAAATGCCGGGGCGGCAATGTGAAGGTACCCTATGCAGAAAAATGAAAATCTCCTCCGGGCGATTCTGGACATTATCGGCCGCGGGAATACTGCCGAGGTAAAGCAAACGAAAGACGGCGTGCTTGTGCTGGAAGTAAAGCGCAAGGTCGCCTTTCGGGAAACAGAAACAGAATAACGACGTGCCCGGAAACGGCCGGGCATAAGAGCTGAACGGAGCTGACTGCGGAATGCGGTTGGCTCCGTTTCTGCATTTACGGAGGATGCCATGCCGAAGCAGAAGCGAAGCACGCAGACAAATTTCACATGGGATCCGGGACACGCGAACGAGAAACAGCTGCTGTTTTACCAGAGCCGAACGATGTACACGGCCTACGGCGGCGCGCGAGGCGGCGGCAAGACGCACGCAGTGCGCATCAAGGCGGTAGGCGGCGCGTTTACATGGCCGGGCATCCGCATCCTCATCGTGCGAAAGACATACCCGGAGCTGCAGTCGAACCACATCGAACCGATTTTGAAGATGGTACCGCAGGAGCTGACAAGCTACAACGGCACACTGCACACGCTGTACTTTCAAAACGGCTCAACCATCCATTTCGGCCACTGGAGCGGCATTACGTCCGAAAGCGAATACCAAGGCCAGGAATACGACTGGATCTTCATGGACGAGGCTACGCAGTTTACAGAGCGCGAATTCCGCTTTCTCGGCGGCTGCCTGCGCGGCGTCAACGAGATCCCGAAGCGCTTTTATCTGACGTGCAACCCAGGTGGCGTCGGACACAGATGGGTCAAGCGCCTGTTTATCGACCGAAATTTCAAGACAGATTCCGACAACCCGGAGGAGAACGAGAACCCGGACGACTACAGCTTCATTTTCGCAACGGTCGAGGACAACAAAGACCTGCTCGAATCCTCTCCGGGCTATCTGCAGGCGCTTTCTCAACTGCCGGAGAACATCCGCAAGGCGCACCGCTACGGCGACTGGGACGCGCTGTGCGGCACGTATTTCCCGGAATTCAGCAAGGCAACGCACACCTGCAAGCCGTTCCAGATCCCAAAGCACTGGAAGCGGTACAGGGCGCTCGACTACGGTCTGGATATGCTTGCCGTCGGCTGGTACGCGGTGGACGAAAACGGACGCTCGTACATGTACCGCGAGCTTGTGCAGCCGGATCTGAACGTGCGGGATGCAGCAAAGCAGATCCTCGACATGACGATGCCGGACGAGCACATAGAGATCACCTTTGCACCGCCGGACATCTGGTCGCGCCAGAAGGACACCGGCAAGACGATGGCAGAGGTGTTCATGCAGTGCGGCGTGCCCATTGTGCGGGCGAGCAATAACCGCGTGCAGGGTTTCATGCAAGTGAAGGAAGCGCTCGCAAATATGCCGGACGGGAAACCGGGGCTTGTGCTTTTCCAGACCTGCGAGCGGACGATCGGAGACCTCGAGGACATTCAGGCGGACGAGCGCAACCCGAACGACTGCGCCAAAGAGCCGCACGAGATCACACACACGGTCGATTCCGTGCGCTACTACTGCGTATCGAGAACAATGCGCGCAGACGCAAGAGATGCGAACCCGTCAGAGATCATCTACGAGGACGAGGACGCGCAGGAGGGCTACGAGGAATTCATGACCGGAGACGCACCGTCTGCCGGATATATCAGCTATTAGGAGGAAGACATGAACACTATCAGTTTGATCGGCCTACTGGTGATCGCGGCGTGCTTTGTGCTGACGATGGTAAACCTGCGGCGCTGGGACGACGAGCTGCAGGCATTTCAGGACGCGACGATGGACATGCTGGCAGATACGTCGCTTGACGTGTCGCAGCTACAAAAGCGCGTAGAGGCACTGGAAGAGACTGCGGCCGCACTGTGCGAGCGAGCGGACAAGCTCGACGAAGACCACGCTGAACAGGTGGAACAGGCGCTGCAGATGGCGCAGGACTTCTCCAACGGCGTGTCCAACCTCATGAACTACAGCTACCTGATGGCCGGAAAGAAGGGCGTGAGCGACGATGCCTGACGAGTTTGGCAAGAAGATCACGCCGGAGCAGGTACAGGCAGAGTACCAGAAAATGCTCGGCTACAACACCGCTGTCAACCTCGACGAGACGGTGCGCGCCAACGAGAACTTCTTCATCGGCAAGCAATGGGAGGGCGTGGACGCGAAGGGTCTGCCGACGCCGGTATACAACTTCCTGAAACAGGTCGTCTTGTTCTCCGTTGCAAACACCACGACCGACAACATCAAGATGCAGGCTACTCCGCTTGCGTGCGAGCGCACGCCGGAGGACGTGGAACGTGTCGCGGAGATCGTCAACAAGGAATTCGACAGGCTGTTTGAATTCAACCGTGTGCCGAACCTTGTGCGCGAGTATATGCGAAACGCCGCGGTGGACGGTGATAGCTGCCTGTTCACGTTCTGGGACGACACGGTTGACGCCGGATTCGGCCTGCGTGGCGGCATCCGCACGGAGATCGTGGACAATATGCGCGTCGGTTTCGGCAACACAGCGTGCCGTGACCCGCAGAAGCAGCCCTACATTCTCATCGAGCGGCGAGAAATGACGAAGGAGCTGCGCAGAGCAGCGCAGGAGGCCGGAAATCCGCACTGGAACGACATTCAGCCGGATACCGAGAACCACAACACTGACAGCTATAAAAACAGCTCAGAGCGCAGCACGGTGCTGCTGCGGATGTGGAAGGAACGCAAGACCGGCACGGTGTGGGCGTGCGAAGTCTCCGGGCGCGTCATGCTGCGCGAGCCGTGGGACATGGGGCTGCGGCTCTACCCGGTGACGTGGATCAACTGGGACTACATTCCCGACAGCTATCACGGTCAGGCGCTCGTGACCGGGCTGATCCCGAACCAGATCTTTGTCAACAAGCTGTTTGCAATGTCCATGATCTCATTGATGACGAGCGCATTCCCACGCACGGTGTACGACAAGACGCGCATTCCGAAGTGGAACAACGCAGTCGGCGCTGCGATCGGCGTCAACGGCGGCGACGTGTCCGGCGTGGCAAAGATCATCGACCCGGCACAGATCAGCCCGCAGATCGCGCAGTTTATCCAGACGAGCGTGGACTATACGCGGCAGTTTCTCGGCGCGACGAGCGCAGCGCTTGGCGAGACGCGGCCGGACAACACGTCGGCCATTATCGCCCTGCAGCGCGCTGCCAGCATTCCGTCGGAGATCACGAAGCAGAACCTCTACAAATCAATCGAAGATCTGGGGCGCATCTATCTGGACTTCATGGCGGCGTACTACGGGAAACGCAAAGTGCAGGTGTCTATGCCGGACGTCGGCGCGGACATTCTCGTATTCGCCGGGAAAGACCCGGAGGAGCTGGAAACCGTGCTGTTCGACTACGGCATTCTGAACGATATGCCGATGGCGCTGAAACTGGACGTAGGTGCAAGCTCGTACTGGTCGGAGATGGCGTCGGTGCAGACGCTGGATAACCTGCTGATGCAGGACAAGATCACGATCGAAGAATACCTTGAGCGCATCCCGGACGGCTACATCCCGAAGCGGCAGGAGCTGATCGCATCGCGCAAGCAGGCGGCACAGCAGCAGATGATGCAGCCGGAGGAACAGAGCACAGGCGGCACGCCGGAGACCGGCGCTCTGGTCGATCTCGGCCAGAAGACGCCCATTCGCGGCGGTGGCGGCTTCGGGGACCTGCAGCGCAAGGTCATGCAGACCGGGACGGCCGAATAACGAACGCTCGGCGGGCAATCCGCCTTGCAAATACATTACCAGATAAATTTCAACACGTGGCGCCGACCATAGCGCCGCACCCGCCAACCATAGCGGGAGAAGGGATTTTGACATGGCAGACGACATGAACACCGCCTTTACGGCGGACGCAGACGATTGGAGCGACATCACGGCGGATAGCTTTGCCGACATCGAGGACGACGCGCAGGGCGCGCCGGACACGGAGCCGCAGAGCAACGACGCCGCGCCGGAGATCGAGCAGAACGACGGCGGGCAGGATGCAGATGCCGCACAGCCGGGCGAGAACGAGGAGCAGCAGGCGCAGACAGACGGCCAACTGTTTGAGCTCAAACACCTCGGCGAGACGAAAAATGTGAACCGGGACGAGGTCGTAACGCTCGCCCAAAAGGGCATGGACTACGACCGCGTGACCGAGAAAAACACGCAACTGGAAACCCAGGTGTCCGAACAGAAACAGCAACTGGCGCAGCTCACGGAACACGAGAACGCGCTGCAGGAGCTGGCAAATCAGAGCGGCACAACCGTTGATGAGCTTGTGGAAAACATGCTCATTGCCGTTACCAAGAGCAAATACGGCATCGACGACGACGGCATGGCGCTTGAGCGTGTAAAGCTCGACAGAGAGCGCCGCGCGCTCGATCAGGAACGGGCAGCACTGGCACCCCAGAAACAGGAGCAGGAGCAGCAGGCAGCGAACGAGAAGTGGCGCGGCGAGTGCTTTGACGCATTTGCAAAAGCCTATCCCAACGTTGACCCGGCCTCCATTCCGAACGGCGTGTGGGAAGCCTTTAACCGCGGTGAAACGCTGGTTTCGGCCTACGCAAGAGAACGCAACAAGGCGCTGGAGGCAGAGATCGCGCGCATGAAATCCGAACAGGAAACGCGCGACCGGAACGCGGCGAACGCCGCGAGGAGCACCGGCAGCCAGAGCAGCGCCGGGAAGACCGGCAGCGACGAAGCGTTTGACGCGCTGTGGTACGACGGCAACTGACCACGTGAAATAAGGGCTTGCCTCCGCCTGAAATTCTGAATTTTTAAGTGAGGTAATTACATAATGGCAATCAATGTTTCGGACAAATACAGCACCAAGCTCGACGAGCGTTTCCACCAGAAGAGCGTGACCGACGCATTCGCCGGTAAGGATTACGACTTTGTCGGCGTGAACGCAATCAACGTGTACAGCTCCGACGAGGGCGACTTCGGCGACTACACCCGCAGCGGCTCCAACCGCTTCGGCACGATCAAGGAGCTGGGCGACACCGTGCAGACCATGCGCATGACGCAGGACAAGGGCGGCACGTTCTCGATCGACGCGGGCAACGCTGCCGAACAGTTTAACGTCAAGCAGTGCAACGCGCGCATGAAGGCGACGTGGGACGGCAAGGTCACCCCGAGCATCGACAAGTACCGCCTGCAGAAGTGGGTCGGCGGCGCCGGTGTTGTGACCGTCAATGCTACCGCGCTGACCGGCAAGACGGCCATCGACGCCATTGTCAACATGGGCGCGGAGATGTCCAACCATCTTGTGCCGACCGATAACCGCGCAATCTTCATTGGCAACACGCTGTTCGCCAAGTGCAAGCTGTCGGACTACATCGTCGGCATTGACGTGCTGGGCAAGGACGCCGTCGCAAACGGCTCTCTGGGCAAGCTCGACGGCAACGACGTGTACGCCATCCCGGACAGCTATCTGCCCGCAGGCGTTAATTTTGTGATTTTCCGCAAGGGCGCGAGCGTCGACCCGGTGAAGAACCAGACCATGCGCATCCAGAAGAACCCGCTCGGCATCGACGGCGATGTGGCGGAGTACCGCGTGATGTTCGACAGCTTCGTGCTGGACAAGAAGGCATACGCCATCGGCGTGCACGCGACTGCGGGCAGCACGACCCCGACGATGTCTGTCTCCGGCGGCACGCTGACGCTGACTGCCGGTGAAGGTGAGACCATCAAGTACACCACCGACGGCAGCAACCCGAAGACTTCCTCCACGGCGAAGACCTACAACGCCAGCGCGAAGCCGACCGGCATTGCCGCAGGCACGGAGGTCAAGGCTTACGCCAGCAAGACCGGCGCGCTGGATTCCGGCATTATGACGGCGGCCGCCTGAGGCAACGGATAAGGCGGCGGGATTTCCCGCCGCCTATTTTCAGATAACGAGGTGATTTCATGGCAGAAGTCAGCGACGTGTTTGACGCTGCAATGTCCATCATGGACGAGCTGAGCGACAGCGGGAAACCGCAGACGACGGACACGGACGAATATAAATACCGCACCGTGTCGATCATCAACACCATGATCGCGGAGCTGTACCCGTTTTCGGAGACGAAGAAGGCCGGAAAAACTGCTTCCGGCTGGCGGCCTGTTGAGGAATTTGACGACACGATCTCGGAGATCGACAACACGCTTGCGCTCGGTGCGATGCCATACGGCCTTGCTTCCGCTCTTCTGACGGACGAGAACCCGGAGGCATCCGACCGGTTCAAGCGGCGCTACAACGAGATTGTTGCGATGCACAAGGCAAACGCGCAGTGCAGCATGGGCACGGTTGAGGATGTGTACGGCGGCATCGAGTACGGCGAATTCGGGAGCTGGTGACGCGCATGAATGAAAAGATCGTCGGAATCCAGAAATGGCTCGGCGTCAATCAGGCGGGAACAGACGATACCAGCCTGCAGCTCGGAGAGGCTTCGGATATGCGCAACTGGCGCGTGACGCAGGACGGCGCGCTGCGAAAGCGCCCCGGTATGAAAGCCGTGCATACGTTCCCCGGAGAAATTCAGGGAACGTGGTGCGGCTACGTCGGCGGAGAATATGTGCAGGTAGCGGCCGCTGCCGGGAAGCTGTGGAAAATCGATTTTCCGGCCACTACGGCGGTCTCGGAGCTGGGCACGCTCGCCGACGCACACACGGAGTTTTTCGGGTTCCGGGAAAAACTCTATATCCTCAACGGAACGCAGTACAAGGTGTTTGACGGCTACACACTCGCCGATGTAACAGGGTACGTCCCGACCGTGCTTGTGGGCGTCGGTGCGGACGGCAGCGGCACGGAACTGGAACAGATCAACAAGCTATCCAGCAAGCGAAAATACCGCATTGCTACGGACGGAAAATCAACGGTGTATGTATGCCCGGAGGACGGAACGCTGTCTGTGAGCGTGAAAAACAGGGCAACAGGCGCAGCACTGGCTGCCGGTACGGACTATACGTTTGCAGAAGGCAAGATCACATTCACGAGTGCGCCCCCTGCCGGTGCGGATGTGTATGAAGTGGAATACACCGTGGCATCTGATGATTCCGGCACGGTCAGGGCAATGAAGTTTGCAGAGCTTTACAACGGCGCGACGGACAACCGCGTGTTCCTCTACGGCGACGGAAGCAACAAGGCACTGTACTCCGGGCTGGACATCGACGGCAACCCGACCGCAGAATACTTCCCGGACATGAACGTGCTGGACATTGGCGACGAGAACACACCGATCACGGCAATGATCCGCCACTACTCCCGACTGCTGGCGTTCAAAGAGGACAGCGCGTACTCCGTGCAATACGGCACGGTGACGAACGCAGAGGGCAAAATCCTCCCTGCGTTTTACTGGACGCAGGTAAACAAGGCCATTGGCAACACGGCTCCCGGTCAGGTGCGGCTTGTGGACAACAGCCCTTACACCCTGTTCGGGGAGAGCGTCTACACATGGAAGAACAACAGCAGCTATTCCAGTAACCTGACGATCAACGAGCGGCAGGCGAAACGCATTTCCGACCGCGTGTGGAAAGCGCTGCAAGGCTTTGACCTACGTCAGGCGTATTGCTGGGACGACAACGACCGCAAAGAATGGTACTGCGTATATGGTGACATGGCCGTTGTGCACAACTACGGTCTCAATGTCTGGTATCTGTACACGAACTTCCCTGTCAAGCACTTTTACCGCACATACGGGAGGCTGCTCGGCGCACGTGAAAACGTGCTCGTCGAGATTTCGGATGCGTTCCGCAGCGACTGCGGCGAAGCGATCGACGCACGATGGGAGAGCGGCAACATGCACTTCGGCGCGGATTTCATGCGCAAATACTCCGCCATGCTGTGGATCGGTCTCGTGCCGACGCACGCCGGGTCGATGACCGTGACGGTCATGACAGACCGGAAAGCGGACTTCTCAAAGAAGCTGGTTTTCCGCAACAGCGCAGCGTTTGACCACGCGAATTTTGCGCACTGGTCGTTTAACACGAACAAGCGCCCGTATATGACGCGGCTGAAACTGAAAGCAAAGAAATTTACATACTACAAGCTCATCCTGACGAACGATGACGCGGACACGACGGCGACGGTCACGAGTGCCGACATCCGCGTGCGGTTCACGGGATATGTGCGATAGGAGGGTTACATATGGCACTTCCGACGTGCAATGAAGACATGAACATCATCTCCAAACTGGACGACGAGCCGAACGACGTTGGCGGCCTGTCCGCTACGTCCCTGAAAGCAAAGTTTGACCTCGCAGGAAACCTGCTGAAAAAGGCGCTGAACGATCTGGTCGCTGCGCTCGGCGAGAATGCCGCCGCAAAGAACATCGGCTTTACTCCGACAACGGCTGTCAACAAGGATAACGTGCAGGATGCGATCGAGAATGTGCAGAGCCAGATCGCGGGCGTGTCGCAGGCCGGCATCGCGGACGGTGCTGTCACAGCAGCAAAGATTGCAGACGGCGCAGTCGGCACGGCCGCAATCGCGGACGACGCAATCACGGCGGGCAAGCTGGCAATGAGCGCGGTAGACACCGACGCGATCAAGTGGGGCGCTGTAGATACGTACCGCCTGAAAGACGGGGCCGTCACGGAGGCAAAACTTTCGAATGGGGTCGTGACGAAAAGCAAGATCGGCTACTACGCGGTCGAAGAGCGCCACATCAAAAACTACGCCGTGACTGGGGACAAAATCGCCAGCCACACAATTGGAAGCAGCAAGATTGGGGAACGCGCGATTGTGACGAGCGCGCTGTGCGACGAGGCGGTTACGACGGAAAAACTGGCGACGAAATGTGTGACAAAAGAAAAGGTCGACCTGGAATCGCTGGTTACGCATGTGGGCTATAGCTCGGACGGGGCGGCTGGTAGGACAATCAACGTCGGTGGCTCCGGCATTCTGCTGTTTATCTACGGCAACAGCAAGTATGGCTTTGTGTTCCCGTGGGGCAGCGTTTACGCCGCTTACGGGACGGCAACGTGGCAGTGGCAGGACAAGGCGGACATCAAGTTCGAAAACGGCATGCTAACGTTCGTGACAGCGAACGCATGGGCAAACGAGGCCGGGCACACCTTCGTGTACCAGATGCTGTGAGGTGATGATATGGCATATATCAAACGAGGCGAGGCAAAGACCATTCCCGTGCGCGTGAAATTCAACGACATGGACGTGTTTCCGCTTGGCAACGTGGACGAGATCGCGTTCAAGCTCGGCGACAGTGTGCGCAAGACGTGGCCGGACGCGGTGCAGTACGACAACGCAAATGACCGGTTCCTGCTGACGCTGACGCAGGAAGACACGCTGTCCCTCGACGTGGGGCAGGCGGAGCTGGAGATCACCTGCAACTTCAAGGGCGCAGGAAATATCCTGAAGCCGAAGAAAAACCCGAAAATCAAAGTGCTGGACTGCACGGACGAGGAGCTGATGGAATGAGCGACAGAATCGAAGCCGAGATCATCGATGTGTTTGGAGAAGAGGTAGCCGCAGCGGTTGACACGCCGCTTGTTGTGATTGAAGGCACAAAGGGCGATCCTGGCGCACCCGGCAAGGACGGCGTTTCGCCTACAGTATCGACCGCTGCCACAACCGGTGGCACGAAAGTGACCATTACGGACGCAAAAGGTTCGCATGAGTTCGTAGTAAAAGACGGAGCGAAGGGCGCTGACGGCTCGAATGGCAAGGACGGAACGAACGGTAAAGATGGTGCAGACGGCAAACCGGGGGCTTCTGGCGCTGATGGCATCACGCCGCACATCGGCGACAATGGGCACTGGTATCTCGGAACGACTGACACCGGCAAGCCATCGCGCGGAGCAACCGGTGCAAAGGGCGACACAGGTGCAACCGGCCCTGCTGGCCCTGCTGGCCCTGCCGGCCCGCAAGGCCCTGCTGGTGCACCGGGTAAGGACGGCGCTGGCATGGACATCACCGGCGCGACGGTTGGCCAGATCGCCAAGATCACAGCCGTGGACGCATCCGGTGTTCCAACCGCGTGGAGTCCGGCGGATATGCCGTCAGGAGGCGGATCGGGCGCCGTGCGATATGACGCTGCGCAGTCTCTCACTTTCGAGCAGAAACAGCAGGCGCGCAAGAATATTGAAGCTCTGCCCGTCGCAGGGGCTGTCACTGCTGGAGTTGTGTCAATGTGCCCAGATTTCCACATTGTGGATAGCAACGCCGCGGTGCATATTGTGCCCTCAAAAGTCAACGACGGAGATTATACTATCACCCTTGACTGCGGCCCGGAAAATGCGCTGGTGCGTGTGGCTGGCATCAGAACGCCGACGGACGCACAGACAAACTACGCGGCGAACGTGGCCTATGTCAAGGCCAAGATCGCGGCGATCGGCGCCGGCGCGGCACTGCCAAGTGTGACGGCAGCCGATAACGGCAAGATCCTGCGTGTTGTCGACGGCGCGTGGGCCGCCGCGAGTTTGCCGGTATATAACGGAGGTGTCAGCTGATGGCCGATGTCAATATCAAGTATCAGGGCACATCGATCGCAACGATCGACGCAAGCGGCAGCAAGACGCTGCAGACAAGCGGGAAATACTGCGAGGGCGATATCACCGTGGAATACACCGACCCGGAAAAGCCGACGCAGGCCAAAAGCGCAACACCGACGGAAACGGCGCAGGACATCACGCCGGACAGCGGGAAGGTGCTCTCGAAAGTTTCCGTCGGCGCGATCCCAAAAACATATGTCGGCAGCGGTGTGACCAAAAAAGCAGCGGCGACCGTTTCGCCGTCCACGAGCGAGCAGACGGTTTGCGCAAGCGGGGTCTACACGACCGGCGCGCAGAAAGTCGCGGCGATCACGAAGAACCTGCTCGCGCAGCTGGATCCTGATTTTGTGGCTGCAAATATCAAGAAAGATGTGGATCTGTTTGGGCTGGTCGGTACGCTCGAAGCCGGGGGCGGCGGTGCGCAATTTGGAGATTATGATATAGTACAAACCGGGACGATTACACCAGCAAGCGATATTTCTGAATATGTTTTGGATACTGGGATAACGATTGCGTCTAAAACTCAAGCGAAAAATACGTTGTTTCTTGTGTTCTTAGATCACGTATATGGTACATTCGCCGAGGCGCAAAAAACGCTACTGGTTGGCTTTGGTGGTAGAGATAACAGAATCATCCCAAGTTTCGCTTTTGCGCCAGCGGTATATTTCACAGCATCATTCTCAATAACGTATGAAAACAATGTCGTAGTAATGCCAGAAAATTATCCAAGCGCAATTATAACAATCGCTTGCGGGTCAACAATGAAGTTGCGCGGCGGGGCAACATATCGTTGGATAATGCTGAGCAAGGGGGCATGATGCGATGAAGTACCATAAACAAGTATCAAATACTTACCTCGCCGCCATCGGCACCGGCCCGGGCGGGGTGGAGATCACGGAGGACGAGTACAACGCCATCATGGACGTGATCCGAAACCGTCCGAGCGCAAACGGCAAAGGCTACCGGCTGAAAACCGACCTGACGTGGGAGGCATACGACCTGCCGCCCGAGCCCGAACCGAGCGACGAGGACGAACTTTCGGACACGCAAGCCTTGAATATTCTTTTGGGAGGTGCAACATGACACGCGGAAAAGCAAAGCTGCTGCGGCAGCTGATCGAAAGCCTTGCCGCCGGACTGGATGATGCGGCCGCCCTGACCGGCATGGAGCTGTTCCCCACGTGGGCGGCCGGCAATGCCTATGCCATTGACGACAGGGTGCGGTACAACGGCGCGCTGTACAAATGCGTGCAGGCGCACACGGGGCAGGCAGACTGGACGCCGGACGCGGCCCCGGCGCTGTGGGTCGCTGTCAGCGTGGACGCATGGCCGGAGTGGGTACAGCCGTCCGGCGCGCACGATGCGTATCACCGGGGCGACAAAGTCAGCTATCGCGGCAAGCATTACATTTGCACGGCTGACGCAAACGTCTACGCACCGGACGTGCACGGATGGGAGGAGGCGAGCGAATGAACTTTGTGCAATGCAACGCGACAAATTACCGCGCAGGGCGAACGCGGCCGGTGCAGTACATCGTGATGCACTATACGGCCAACAACGGCGACACGGCACAAAATAACTGCGATTACTATCATCGCGTGGGCGGCCTACAGGCCAGCGCGCACTATTTTTGCGACGAGCACGGCGTGATGCAATCCGTGAGCGAGGGCGACACAGCATGGCACTGCGGTGCGCGGGCGTACTGGCATCCCGAGTGTCGCAATGCCAACAGCATCGGCATTGAGATGTGCAGCCGCAAGCGCGCCGACGGCAGCTACTACATCAAGCCGGAGACCGTGGTCAACGCCGCGGCCTTGGCAAAAGACATTATGCAGCGCTATGGCATCGACACGGATCACGTGCTGCGGCACTACGACGTGACGGGCAAGCACTGCCCCATGCCGTGGGTGGATGACCCGGCGCAGTGGGACGCATTTAAGGCTTCGCTTGCGCCGGAAGAAAATACAGTCGAGGAGGATGAAGACATGGCAACCAGATACAACAGCGTCAACGAACTGCCCGAGTGGGCACAGGAAGAAACGCAGAAGCTGATTGATCGCGGCGCGCTGCTGGGCGATGAGCACGGCAAGCTGGATTTGTCGCTGGACATGCTGCGCACGATGATCGTGTGCCAGCGCATGGTCGATGAAAAGTAAAGGAGGAATACATATGAAAATTAACTGGAAACTCAGACTGCAGAACAAGGCAACGCTGACCGCGCTCGTCATGGCGCTGGTAGCGCTGGTGTATCAGGTGCTCGGCGTGTGCGGCATCGTGCCGCGTGTGGCGCAGGATCAGGTGACGACGATCATCAGCATGGTCATCAACATCCTGTGTCTGCTCGGCATCGTGGTCGACCCGACGACCGCGGGTGTCGGCGACAGCGCACGCGCACTGAGCTATGAAAAGCCGAGGAAAGAGGGCTGAGGATGGCAGCATCGCTTGCGGACATCATCTCGGCGGTGGCGTTTGTGCTGACGCTGATCGGCGCGTGCTGGCGCATGAGCACTATCATCCAGCGGAACACGGACGCGGTCGTGGCGCTGACGGCGCGCATTGACCGCATGGACGCCGGGAACGCCAAGGAGCACAACGAGATGTGGGACAAGATCGAGCGCAGCGAGGACACGATCAACGACCACGAGGCGCGGCTGCAGCTGCTGGAACACAAATAAGAATCGACACGGGGGACGCTGCCGGGCGCGGCGGTGTCCCCTCTTCCCTATCAAGTGATGAGGTGACACGATGGCATACAATGACGCAATCATAAACAACGCCGACAAGCAGAAAATCGCCGCGCTCGGTGAGCAGTGGCAAGCCGCGCAGAAGGCCGGAAATCAGGGCGGCATGAACGAGGCGCACGAGCAGGCGGAGCTTATCCGCAAGAAGTACGGCTACAGCGGCGGCGCGGACGGTAGCGGCTTTAAGATCGTCGGGAACAACACCGTCCTGCCGGAAGCAAAAGATCAGAGCGAGAGCATCAACAAGATCTACGACGCGCAGCAGAAGGCGAAGACCGACGCGCTGAAAGCGGCCTATGACCAGAACATGGCGGACTATGACGCACAGGCAGCGAAGATCCCGCAGACATACAACGAGGCGCGGCGGCAGGTATCGACGCAGGCGGACATTTCCCGCGCAAACCTGAACGAACAGATGGCAGGCAGCGGCATCAATGTCGGTGCTGGCAGCCAGCTCGCGCTCTCACAGCAGAACAGCAGGAACGCAGCCATGGGTAAAGTGTCGTCCGCAGAGGCAGACGCGCTGTCCGATCTGGAGGCGCAGCGGCAGAAGGTAAAGACGGCGTATCAGAACGCAGTCGCACAGGCGATCAGCGAGAACGACGCGGCACGCGCGAAGGCGCTCTATACCGAGGCGCAGCGTGTGGATAACTCCATCGTCAACACAGCGGTCAAGCAGCTTAGCGTGGACACGACGCTTGCGGAAAACGATCGCAGCCGCCTCGAACAGCAGGCCGCGACGCTCGCCAAGTACGGCGATTTCAGCGGTTATGCGGCGCTCGGCTATTCGCAGGATCAGATCGACGCGATGCAGAAAGTGTGGGGCGCGCAGAACCCGAAGCTCTACTACGAGCGCACAGGCACATACCCGGCGAGCTACACGGCATCAAACCGCACTCCGGGCGGCGGCGGTGGCGGTGGTGGCGGTTCAGACGATAATACGATCACGCCGGTCAGGGATAAAACGGACAGCGGCCGTGTCACTCACAACGACATTGACTTCACGGATCCAAATGCTGTTGCAGACGCCGCGACCGTTCACGAGCGGGTGAAGGAAATGATCTCGCAGGGCACACCGGTTTCGGAAGTGAACCAGTACATCCAGAGCGCGTCCGACAACGGTCTGATTTCCGACGACAGCCGCAGACGGATGAAATACATGAACAACTCCAGAAAGTGAGGAAATCAGATGGCGTTCAAAAAAGCGACAGTCTCGATTGACGACTGGCTCAAAAGCACTGGCGCGACCGAACGGCCGAGAGCACAGCAGGATGCCGCTGACGCGCAGAAACCTGTCACCAAACCGATCTCTGAACCTGTGCCGCAGAAGAAGAAAGAGAACATCAGCTTTTGGGAGAAGCTGCTGAACGCTTTCGGCGACGCCGGGTACAGCGGCGACACGAGCGCGCCGCTGGGCATGATGAACCAGGCGATCAGCGACGACTACCGCAGCAGCGGGATGCAGGAGAGCAAGACGGCGCAAGCGGGCGGCGACATCGTGAAATCCGCTGCAAAGGGCGCGGAAAGCGCCTATGAAAGCGCCGTCGGAGCGATGATGAGCAAGCGCAGCGGCACACAGATCATGGGCGTGACGGTCGCGGACGATGCCGTATCGGAAGCGGACAAGGCCACGGCGGAAGCTGCCCGGCAGCGCAACCAAGCGAACATGTACGCAAAAGCAGAGGCGGCAGACACGGCGGAGTGGGAGGCGCGCGAAGCGGCGAAAGACAATCTAGGCGGCAGCGCCGCAGCGGGCGCGCTGGTGGACATCGCCTCCGGCGGGCTGCAACTCGGCGCGGACATGGCGGTCAACGCGCTGATTCCAGGCGCGGGCCTTGCCAGCATGGGCGTGCGGGCTTTCGGCAACGGCGCACGTGAGGCGATGATGGACGGCGCAAGCGGCGGAGAGCAGGTAATCTACGGCGCGGCGCAGGCGGCCGTGCAGATCGCAACGGAGAAAATGTTCGACGTCGGCAAGCTGTTCGGCGGCGGCGCTGCGGACGACGTGGCAGAAAAGCTGATACAAAAGCTTGCAAAGACGGACACGGGGCGCAGCATCGTGCGCGCGCTGACCAACGCCGTCGGCGAGGGCGCCGAGGAAGCTGTGAGCGACCTGCTGACACCGGCGATCCGTGCGATCTACGACAGCGGCAAATCCGCCGCGAGCAGCTACACGACCGCCGAGGGGCGCAAGGAGCTGCTGGCGCAGTCCGCCTATGACGCCATGATTGGCGCGGCGCTGTCCACATTCGGCACGGCGGCCGGTATCGTAAAGGGTGTTGACGCGCAGAAAAATGCAGCTCTGCGCGCCGGAGAACCGGCCGCAAACGCGACCGCAAGCGTGAACACGGAAGCGAGCGCGAAACCGGCAGAGGCGGAAACGATCGCGGCAGAAGCACAGGCAGAGGCCGCGCCGGCAGAAGACAGTCAGGCAACTGTGCGCGCGCTGTTGAAAACGGGCGTTATCTCGAACAGCGAGGCGAACCGCGTGCTCGCTGACGCTGGGCTTCGCACGGAGTTTGAGCACCAGACCGGCGAAACGCTGACCGGAACGAAGGCCGACCAGCGCGCGCAGATCAAGCGTGTGGCGCTGACGCAGAACATCACTGGGGAGACCACAAAGAACGACGAACGGGCAAAGAGCACAGCAGTCGACACCGGCCCGGAGCAGCACACGCCGGAACAGCAGGCAAGCATTCAGGAATACCAGAACAGTGTGGACAACCGCGTGCTCGCATTTATCCACAAGTGGAACGGCCTGAAGAACGCGGACTACAAGAAGAAAGCCCGCGTGCGGCTGGACACAGTGTCGGAGCGCGCTGTCAGTGACCTGAAAAGCACGGTTGGCATCGACGCCACGGGGTACAGGCACTCCATCGACGGCAACGCCCTGCAGCATATTGAAAAACGCCACGGAAAGAACGGCGAGGCCGATCACTCCATGGCGAATGAAAACGATATTGCGCGCATCAGCTACGTGCTGGACAACTACGACGAGGTGCGGCCGGTTCTCGATAAGAATGGGGAGCAAAAACACAGCGCCGTATTTTGCAATGCGGACGGAAGCCCTGCCCCAATTGTCCTGTACTCAAAGAGAATCGACGGGACATACTACGCAGCGGAAGCCATTCCGGACGCCGCCGCGCACGAGCTGCGCGTTGTGTCCGCATATCTCGCAAAAAATAAAAACGGAAACGAAGGCGGAATGCTGAACATACCGCAAAGCGGCCCGCAGCTTACACCCGAAGTGCCCCCCCGCAGCAACGTTTCCGTTGAGAACAGTATACCCGCTGCGGATGAAAATGTCAATACCAAAATTCGGGAAATGCTTCCAGAAGGACAGGGCGCAAAATCTGCGGAGTTTGGCTATGACGAAGCGCGGACACAGACGCGCTCGACCGACGGTGTGCTCACCGACGACGAGCGTTCGATGGAAGGGCTGAGGCCGGAAGACCGGACGCACAAAGTCAACCATGACGAAGAGGTAAACGCGAAGGCACAGGAGCGCTTTGAATCGGACTACGAGGGCGAAAAGGCAGACCTGTTCGGTGAAAAGCAGGACTGGGACGATACCGACACGGTGCTTGCACACAAGATCATCGTCAAAGAAGTGGCCAAGGCGCGCGAGAGCGGCAGCAAAGATGCCTATGCCGAAGTGGCAAAGCTCATGAAAGAGTGGGATGCGCACGGCACAGAAGCCGGTCAGGCGCTGCGGCAGCGGCGGCAGCTCGCGTCTGACCCGGCGCTAATGGAAGCGGACGCGATCCAACTGCTGAACGACAGCGCGCGCACGCGCAAAATGTCGGACGAGCAGCGCAAGAAGATTCTCGATAGCGTGAGCCAGAACGCGGAGAAGCTGCGCAGCATCGAAAAAGGCGACGTGGACGGTGTGGTTGACCTCATCAAAAGCATGAGCACGGAGCGGCGCACAAACGGTTTGTGGTCGAACAAGATGGGCAGAACAATGGAAAAGGCGCTTGAGCAGGCAAAGAAACTGCCGGGCGGCGAAGCGTTTCTGCGTGACGTTGCCGCAAGTCAGGTGCGCGGCATTGCGTATGACTACGCGAAACCGTCCACGCTCGAACAGATCAAAGCCTATCGTTATCTGTCCATGCTCTCGAAACCGGCGACGGCTGCCAGAAACCTTGTCGGCAATATGGTGTATGACCCGGTAGAGGCCGTGTCAAACAACATCGGTGTCGGGCTGGACATGCTGCTGTCGAAATACACCGGCACACGCTCCGTAGCCGCGGATAAGAGCTATCTTTCCAAGGCAAAACGAAAAGGCATGGGCGAGGCAACGCTCAAGTCGTACATTGAAACCGGCCTTGACGCAAGCGTTTCCAACGCACAGGGCAAATACGAAACCGGCGGCAGCAGGTCGTTCAAGATGACCGGAAACTTTCTGGAACGGTTTCTCTCCACGTGGGAGAAATACAGCAACTATGCCATGGTCACGTCTGACCAGATGCAAAAAGGCGGCATTCAGGCGGAAGCGCAGCGCGGAATTGACGCGCTGGAAGCCAAGGGCAAGGTGGCAAAAGGCGCGCTTGACGGCCGCGCGGAGGAAACCGCAAGGGAACGCACGTTCCAGAGCGAAGGCAAGCTGTCCGGCGTCATGGGCGGAATGCGCAATGCGCTGAACAAGCTCAGCATCAAGGACAAGCAGGGCGGCAGCATCGGTCTCGGTGACATTATGCTCCCGTTCACACACGTGCCCGGCAACATTGCGAGCGCAGCGATTCAATACTCCCCTGCCGGATTTATTAACGCCGGTGCGGAGGTCGTCAAAGTCTTGAACAAGGCAAAGGCCGGGACGCTGACCGCAGCCGAACAGGCGAAGGCTGTGACGGATTTCGGCCGCGCGTTTAACGGCACGATGGGAATCGCGCTCTTTGCGGTGCTGGCCGGGGCTGGCGTGATGAACGTTGCCGGAGACGGCGACGAGGACAAGGAAGCGCTCGAAAAGTCCGAGGGCGTGAGCGGCACGCAGCTTAACCTTAGTGCGCTCAACCGGTGGATTGCCGGAGAAAGCACGGAGTGGCGCGACGGTGACGACCTGGTATCCATCGGCTTCCTTGACCCGATCAATGCGCAGATGACCTATGGCGCACTGCTGGCAGACTGCTACAAGGACGAGGGCCTTACGTTTGCAAACGTTGCGGGCGGCAATCTGGAATCTGCTTTTCAGAGCGTGATGGATCTGCCCGCTATGTCGCAGTTTCAGGAGATTGCGAACGGCTATAAATACTCCAAGGCAGATACCACGGGCGGGAAGGTCGCAGAAGCCGCCCTGCGCTACGGTGCTTCTCAAACAACCAGCTTTGTGCCAAACGTCGTGTCCGGCGTGGCGCAGGGGGTTGACGGGACGGTGCGTGACACCTACAACGGCGACACCGTGTGGGAAAACAGCCTGAACGCGATGAAGAGCAAGATTCCGGGGCTTCGGGAAACGCTTCCGGCTGCGCTGGACAACTGGGGGCAGGAGAAGAAATACACCGGAACGGCAGCAGAAAACTTCCTGAACGCGACACTGAATCCCGGCAGTGTGACGAAGTACCGGACGAGCGCCGTGAACCAAGAGTTGTACCGGCTCAGCGAGAACATCGACATAAAATATCCGGAGAAGAAAGCACCAAACAGTGGAAACAGAGACGGCGAAAAAGTGCCTGTATAAAGGGACAATATACGGATGGACACGATTATATTATGGATGCGGTAAATGCAGGTGCATTTGCGGTGGTAGTGGATGAAAACTGTATGGTAAATGTCCGGTGGGAATGTTTTATTTATACAGAGCATGGAAAAGTGCGTGTGCATGAGCTGGTACGCAATTATGGCATGGCTGTGATCGGGGTACATGATACCAGATTGGCGCTTGCCCGGATTTCTGCAGCATTTTATGACTATCCGGCAAAAAAACTTAAGATGATCGGGATCACCGGAACAAAAGGAAAGACGACGACATCATTTCTTATAGCAGGAATCTTAAAAGAAGCAGGATATAAGACCGGTATGATAGGCACTATTTGGGTGGATAATGGAAAAGATATAAAAAAAGCAGGTCATACGACGCCGGAATCAAGCGATCTGCAAAAAGAACTGGCGCAGATGGTAAAAAATGGATGTGTGTGCTGCGTGATGGAAGTATCTTCCCAGGGAATCAAGATGCAGCGTGTGGCAGGGATTTTTTTTGATATCGGGGTATTTTTAAATATTGAACCGGATCATATCGGACCGGGAGAACACGCATCATTTGCAGAGTATCTGTATTGTAAGAGCAGGCTGCTCAGGCAGTGTGCGTCAGGGATTGTCAATCTTGATGACCGGAATACAGAAAAAATACTGTTTGGTCATACCTGTAAGACAGGGACTTTTTCTGTGCAGAAAGAAAATCGTATGGAAGTTTTAGGGCAGAAGGCAGATATTGTGGCAGAAAAGATTACGTTTTCCATGAAAGAAGGAAGATTATACAGCCATTTTTTTACGGATGGCAATGAAGAATTTCTGCTGCAGATGCCAGGAATTTTTAATGTTTCAAATGCACTTGCAGCCATTCTTGTGGCGCGTCATTTTAAGATAGCGCAGAATGTGATAAAAGATGCACTGCAAAGACAGACGGTTCCGGGACGATGCGAAAATGCAAAAATATCAGACGAATTCGTGTTTTTGATCGATTATGCGCACAATGAGATGAGTCTGCGCAACCTGCTGCAGACATTGCGTGAATTTAAACCGGGGAGGCTTATTGTGATCTTCGGCTGCGGGGGTAACCGTTCAAAATTAAGAAGAGGCAGAATGGGTGAGACGGCAGGAATGCTTGCAGATTTTACGATTCTGACATCCGACAACCCAAGATGGGAAGATCCTGAGCTGATCTTAGATGATATTGAGAACGGTATAAAGGGTACGGAAGGGGCATACATACGTATCGCAGACCGGCGGTTGGCGGTGGCATATGCATTTGACCACGCCAGAGAGGGAGATATTATCGTTCTTGCAGGAAAAGGGCATGAGGACTATCAGGAGATCTGCGGGGTACGTTATCCGATGGAGGATAAAGAACTTATAAAAAAGGCAGCAGAGCGGGACAGACAAAGAGAAAGGCATAGTAACTGAAATGGCAGAATATGCAAATATCATTGTGGATATTTATCAGGGAAAATTAGATAAAACGTTTCAATACCGGGTGCCGGAGAGGCTAAAGAGTACGATCGCAGTCGGTATATTAGTTTTAGTTCCATTTGGTTCCAGAAAAATGCAGGGATATGTAATAGAACTGACAGATGTCTGTGAGTATGAGGAAGATAAGATCAAAGAGATACTCGCGGTCGTAAAAGACGGTGTCCGGATCGAGTCACAGATGATCGCACTCGCAGGCTGGATGCGGGAAAATTATGGCGGAACCATGAACCATGCCCTAAAGACAGTACTGCCGGTCAAGGAAAAAAAGAAAGCAAAAGAACAGAGAACAATAAGACTTGCGCTGCATCCCGTTGAGGCAAAAAATGAGCTGGCGGAATGTGAGAGAAAGCATAAGACGGCAAGGGCAAAACTTCTTATGGCACTGTTAAATGAGCGGGAGTTAGAATGGGAGACGGCAACGCAGCAATTGACAGTTTCAGCATCTGTAATCCGTGCAATGGAGGAAGCAGGTATCGTAAGAGTTGTCAGTAAGACAGCATACCGCAATCCGGTTGATGGACTGGACACGGGTGGGGAACGAAAACAACTGAATGAGGAACAGCAGAATATCGTTTCAAAGATCACAGCGGAGTATGATGCGGGAGAACGCAGGACATATCTGATCAAAGGCGTCACCGGAAGCGGAAAGACGGAAGTTTATATGGAGCTGATCGCACATGTGCTCGCACAGGGAAAACAGGCGATCGTGCTGATACCGGAGATTGCGTTAACCTACCAGACGGTTAGACGTTTTTACAACCGTTTTGGGGCACAGGTATCGATCATAAATTCAAAACTGTCGGCGGGAGAGCGGTATGACCAGTTTGAACGTGCGAAAAACGGAGAAATTTCAGTGATGATCGGCCCGCGTTCAGCGTTATTTACACCGTTCCCCGATCTGGGGATCATTATCATAGATGAGGAGCATGAGGCTTCCTATAAGAGCGAGACAGTGCCAAGATATCATGCGAGGGAAACTGCGATACAGAGGGCAGAAATGACAGACGCGATCGTAGTGCTTGGTTCTGCTACACCATCTCTTGAGAGTTATTATAAGGCAGAAAAAAATGAATACTGTCTGTTAGAATTAAAACACAGAGTACAGAAACGACCGATGCCTTTGTGCGAGATCATCGACCTGCGGGAGGAGTTAAGAAGGGGCAACCGGTCAATCTTAAGTGACCGTCTGAGTGAGCTCATGGAGGACCGTCTGAAAAAGGGAGAACAGACGATGCTTTTTATCAACCGGCGTGGCATGGCAGGCTTTGTCTCTTGCAGAGCCTGCGGTCATGTGATAAAATGTCCGCATTGCGATGTTTCTCTGAGTCAGCATGGAAGCGGTGATAGGACACGTTTAGTCTGTCATTATTGTGGATATACGACGGCACAGCCGGATCTGTGTCCGGTCTGCGGCTCTAAGTATATCAGTGGCTTTAAGGCAGGAACACAGAAAATAGAACAGGTGGTAAAGGCGCGTTTCCCACAGGCACGTGTGCTTCGGATGGATATGGATACCACGAGGAGCAAAGAAGGGTATGAACAGATTTTGTCAGCGTTTGCAAATCACGAGGCTGATATACTGATCGGTACACAGATGATCGTAAAGGGACATGATTTTGCCGGGGTTACGTTAGTGGGTGTGCTTGCGGCAGACCTTTCGCTTCATATCAGTGATTACCGTGCGGCTGAACGGACTTTTCAGCTTCTGACGCAGGCGGCAGGACGTGCCGGCAGAGGTGATGTGCCGGGCAGTGTTATCATACAGACTTATGACCCGGAGCATTACAGTATTACGACAGCAAAAGAACAGAATTATGAGGCTTTTTACGGTCAGGAGATCGAATACCGCAAACTGATGCGATATCCACCCGTATGGAATATGCTTTATATTTTATGTGCGTCGAAAAATGAAATGGCAGCGGGGGAAGCAGCGATGGCGTTGATGGAAAGAATCGGTCAGGCGGCGAAAGAAAGCAGCGAGGGAATCTATCCGATCGGACCGTCAGATGCACCGGTTGCAAAAATATCCGATGTCTACCGGAAGGTGATCTATGTAAAAACAAAAGAGTACTGGACTGGAAATAGACGATTAATCGGGCATCGGGGGATAAGGTGAGGGTAAACTCGGTTCCCAGGGCTTCGTTGAGGGAGCCTTGCCACCAGGAGGTCAGGCGCCGTCGGGTGATGGGCCATCGGAGGCCTTCGGTGGTTATTTCTCCGCAGGGATACATGGAAAAGATGGATATTTGCTGGCCGGGTGTGCATGGTAGCGTTGTTGTCCGGAGGACGGGGATGAAGCGACCGTAATCGGAGAGCATTTCCACGACTTCGAATAGAGGAGCAAAGTCTGTCAGCAAGGAGATATTTCCGAGCGTATGGTCTTCGCGAAGTCCCGTAGCTCCGAGAATCAGTATTTTCCGGTAACCGGAAGCGTGGGCGAAACGTACAGCCTTGGTCAGGTCGTTTATCTCCTGGTCTTCCACGGTATGGATACGGTCGGCATATAGCCGGAGCATTTCCGATGGAATACTGTCCAGGTCGCCGACAATGGCCGACGGGACCAACCCCCTTTCATGAAGGTTCTGCACGGCCCCGTCGCAGGCAATGATGACGGGTGTTGCTTTTAATAATTCCAACGGCCCCGCTGTTTGCGGAAAACTGCCGTTAGCAACTACTACACAATCATATAA
>OHAQ01000667.1_pt1 | contig 27341 bp, 21 predicted proteins | sample 1577111 | NCBI WGS metagenome assembly OHAQ01 (sample SAMEA3541549, study PRJEB24748) | human gut metagenome | biome: human gut; feature: human-associated habitat; material: faeces | place: China | collected 2012 | reverse complement strand
AATTGCAAGAAAATCTGCTCGAAACTGCACCGGTCTCATTTTAGAAACACACTCTTAATGAAAGGAACGTGAAGATTCATGCGGAAACTGCACTCGCTGATATCGCTCCTGCTGGTGCTGCTGATGCTTGCACCCTGTGCGCTGGCGGATGCGCCGCTGCTGCAAGCCGCGTCGGACTGGAATTTGGCGGATACGCCCCTGTCGGTTACGCTGTCCATCAGCCTTCAAGCACATGCGCCTTTTGATGAGACGCGCACGGCGATGCTTGACCGTGTACTTGCGCCGCTGTCGCTGAATTTGTATGCGGCGGACGGCGAAAGCGGCGTTTCCGTGCTGATGAATGGCAACGAGCTGCTGACGATGGCGCAGAAGGGCGACGCAGTGCAGTTCTCCTGTATGCCGAACGTTTCCTATGCATCGCAGGAAGGGAATGCGCTGGAACTGCTGCTCGGTACGTCTTTGAATTCCCTCGACCTGCGTGCTATTGACGGTACGTTCGAGAAGTGGATTGACGACGGCTGGGTGCTGTCCAACGCGATTCTGGAGCCTTTCGCGGAGTACGGCAAACGCAAGAGCGTCAAGACGACCATCAAGGACATGGGGCTGGCGCGCTCCTGCACGGATTATACCTTCTCCAAGTCGAAACTGGAGGAAATGCAGCAAACGCTTTTGTCCCTCTGCCCGGAAGGTGATTTGCATGACCTGATTGCGTCGCTGACCTTCTCCGGCACACAAAAACTGCGCGTCTATCGCACAGAGGACGAAGTACCGCTGCGTGTGGAGTACAACGGCGTCTGCGGCGTGGACGGCAAGCTGCGCACGGTCAAGCTCGTCTGGCGCACAAAGCGAGAGAACGGCGAAACACGCGATGAAATCACGCTGACATCCCCCGCCAAGAGCGGCACGGACAAGAACACGCTGGATTTTGAGCGTATTATGACCTTTTCCAGCGGCAAAATCACCATGCAGGGCACTTGCTCCTACAAGGTGACGGCGAGCAAGCAAACGACGCAGACCGAGGTCGCGTTTGACTTGACGAACCGCTTGGAGAATGACAGCGACAACGTGAGCGGCAGCGTGGCTATCAAGCGGCAGCTGCCGGGCGAAGATTACGCCACGAAGCGCACCATCACGCCGAATGTCGTCCTGTCCGGGAACGCAGAAGCGCCGGAAATCAGCGGGACAATCGGCTATCAGGAAGAAAAACGCTACGGCACGACCGAAGAATGTGTGATTACGCTGCGTGCGGTGCGCGCAAGCGAATCTCCGTGGAAGGACACCGCGGCGACGATGGAGCTGTCCACGCTCAGCGCGGAAACACTGCAAAACCTGCGCAGCCAGCTCAGCGGCGCAATTGCGACTGCTATCGTCCGCCCGCTGATTCAGGTTCTCAGCGCGGAGGACGCGGCATTCTTCTTCTACGAAATGTCGGATGAGGACGTTCAGACCATTCGGCAGGCGGCAGAATCCGCCGTCGAAATCGAATGACACCCGATAAGGAGGGTAAACCCATGCTGAAACGAATCCTATCTGTCCTGCTCTGCGCGGCGCTGCTGCTTGGCGGCACGGCGCTTGCTGCCAAAGAGGATGACTATACGCTGCCGGAACTGCTCTACCAGCAGTTTGCTGTGCAGGATTACCCCATTCGAGGCTCAGTTGCGGTTACGGCGTCCGGCACGGCGTCGTGGCTGGATTTCCTGCTGCCGTTGACGGCTTCGACGCTGCATGTGCGCCTGCTGAATCTGGAGGACAGCGACGATTTCCAGTATCAGGTGTTTTCGCAGGATGACAGCGGCAGCCAGCAAGGCTTGACGCAGCTGTACCGAGTGGGCGACACGCTGTACCTGCGCACGGATGTGCTGCCGGATGTGCTGCTGTCCATGCCGATGGCGGAATCGGGAAAGAGCAATCCATCGTTCTACTCTGTGCTGGCGGAGATGATGGCGCAGCCTGACATCCTCTGGGAAAGCATGTGGCAGCCGGCGCTGGAGGAATATCTGAACGAACTGGAGCTGTGGCTGGCGGATTACGCCGCTGAACCCGACACGATGACTGAAAACGGCGAGCTTGTCATGCGCGTCAGCTATGTGATTCCAGCGGATGACGTGAAAGAGCAAACGAAGCTGATGTGGAAGCAAGCGCTCTATGACGAGACGCTGCTGACGCTTTTGCGCCCGATGATGACGGAGGAGCAGCAGGCGGCCTACCTCAATCCCGCGCTGGGCTACTTCTACGATGCCTGCATTGACGCCTTGCCGCTGTCGGGCGATTTGCGCCTGTCACGCAAGTTTTCCGCGCGTGGCGATACGCTGTCCGTGGCGGTGGCGCTGCCCCTGCCGCAGAATGCGTGGGGCTACACGACGCTGACCTTCCGGCAGGAGGGCAGCACGACTGCGCTTGTGCTGAACAGCGCGACGCAGACGCTGACATTCAGCATGGCGTCGGCGGACGGCAACCAGAACGCAATTACGGGCAGCATCAGCAGCGTACCCGCCGCGTTCGTAACGGACGCAAAGACGCTGCAGGCGAAATTCACCCTGACCAGCCAGCATTCCGAAACGCAGGACAGCGACGGCACACGCCATGATGACAGCGCGTGGACGCTGACCATCGAGCCGGACACTGACGGCGCGGAAGCAGCGGATTTGGTGACGTTTGAGCCAATTACGGCGGAACTTTCCCTCCAGTACAGCACCGAAAGCAGGGAAGGCGCGCCGATTCAGCTGCGCGTGATTGCCGCGCTGCACATGGCGGAAGCGGACGTCGGCGTGAAGATGGCACTGCGCACAACGAGCCGCTGGAACGCGCTGACCCTGCCGACGCAGGGCGCGGAGGACGTGACGCGCATGGATACCATGCGCGCTGTGCAGCTGCTGACGACGGCATCGGACAACCTGACGCGGCTGATTGCAGGCGGCAGTGCGCCGGCAGCTACGACCGCGCCGGAACTGCCCACACCTGAACCGAACACGACACTCGTCCCATCGCTGACGGGAGAATAATCAGCAAAATCGCCGCAGTGCATCACAAACTGCGGCGATTTTTGTCGGAAAGGGAGAAATGCTCATGCGGAATGCGCGCGCACTTCAGCGGATTGCCATCATCCTCGCGGTTTTGTTTGTGCTGTCGCTGCTGCCGGTAATGGCGGTCGCGTTCTACAATCACCCGCGCGCGGACGACTACACCTACGGCGTGGTGTTGCGCAAGATCATCGACGCAGGACAGGGGCTGCCGGAGGCTGTCGCAGCTATTGCCGCCTACGTCCGGAGCACCTACGCGCGCTGGCAGGGGTCGTTCAGCGCGGTGGTGCTGTTCACGCTTCAGCCAGGCGTGTTTTCCGACAATGCCTATTGGCTGACGACCGCCCTGACGCTCCTGCCGCTGCTGCTTGGCACTGGGATGCTCCTGCGTCAGCTGGGGAAGATGCTCCACGCGCCGCGCACAATGGTTGTGCTGATTTTCTTGGCGCTCATGACGCTGAGCATCCAGCTTGTGCCGGATTTGAACCAGACGTTCTACTGGTTCAACGGCGGATGCTATTACACGTTCTATTACGCGCTTTCGCTGATGCTGCTGACGGGCACCCTGCGGATTTGCACCGACGGAAAGTGCCGCGTCGGGCGGACTGCATTGTGCATGTTGCTTGCGTTCTTTATCGGCGGCGGCAACTACACGACCATCCTCGTCACGCTGATTCTGCTGATGCTCCTGTTTCTTGCGCTGCTTGTGCGGAAAAACCCCGCTTGGCGGCAGATATTGCTCGTCATGGCCGCACTGTTGATTGCGTTCGCTATCAACGCCGCCGCGCCCGGCAACCGCGTCCGTGCGGCGACCATCCCGCGCTCGATGGATGCGGTTCCCGCGATTCTCTACTCCTTCGACCGGGCGTGGGTGCGCGTGTCGGGCTGGTTTGGCTGGCCGCAGGGAATTGCCATTGCGCTTTTTGCCCTGCTGATGTGGGATTTCGTCGGACAGTGCGGGTTGAAATTCCGTTTTCCACTGCTGAAAAGCGCGCTGGCGTATGCTATCTTTTCGGCGCAAATGACGCCGTCGCTTTTTGCAATGGCGAATGTAGGGCCGGGACGGCAAATCGACATCTACTACTATGCGTATGGCTGGCTGCTGCTTTGCTGGACGTTCCTCTGGGTCGGCTGGCTGCGGAACAGCCGAATCGGCACGAAAATCGACGCGGCGCTTTCGCATCTGACGCGCCATTCCGCCGGAATCGTCGCCATATTGTCGCTCGCGCTGGTGCTGACGCTGCCATCTGCGCATCCGACGGCGGGTGCAAGTCCGACGAGCGTTGCAGCGGCGAAAGCGCTCATCAGCGGCGAGGCGCAGACGTATCATCAGCAGTACACCGAAATCCTCCAAACGCTGCGTCAGCCCGGCGAGATTTGCGAAATCCCGGATGTTGTGGTCTGTCCGGCGTTCCTGAACCCGCTGGGGCTGGCGGACGAGGGGCAGTCGGGCTACTGGGTGAATCAGGCGCTGGCAAACTATTTCGGGCATCAGCAGGTTATCCGCATTGAACAAACGCCATAAAGAAAGGGGACTGCCCGCGATGGACAGCCCCCATTTTTATGCCTGTGGGAAAATGCGCTTGTTGACGAAGAAAAACACCACCGCGGAAATCGTGCCGTTGAAGAAGAGCGTGCCGAGCGTGTACACCCAATCCGGCACGAACTTCGCCGCTACCGCGACCCAGACGCAGTTAATCGAGTTTACCAGGCAGGTAATCACGATGAACGCAAGCGCATACAGCAGCAACTGCCGCGCGAGATGCCCTTTGGCGCGGAAAACGTACTTGCGCTGAAGCGGAAAGTTCACGCATTCGCCAAGCACCATCGCCGTCATGTACGCGCACAGGTAAGGAAGACCGCCATGCGCCGTGTCGTAGCCGAAGATGTTCCAGCGGAAGGTTTCGCCCAGCAGCGTCATTTCGATGCCGGGCCAGCCGAAGTCGCGCATTGGCAGAAAAGCGAATGCACGCGGCAGAAAGAGCAGCAGCACATATTTCAGCACTGTCACGACGCCGGAGACAATCAGGTACAGCCCGCCCTCACGCAGCCAAGCCGGGCAGCGGGATGAATGCGGCTGGCTTGTGTCCGCCATGAAAAGCCTCCTCAGCGATAGATTTTCCGCTCGTGAACGTCCTCAATGCCGGAAAGACGGTGGAAGAACGTGTTGATGATGTCGCGCCATTCACGGGCGTTGTGCAGCTGCCGCCCGATGCGCTCATCTACTAAAGCACGGTCAAAATCGGGCAGCGGCAGCGCTTTCAGGATGCTCGCGGCGCGCTCCACCCATTCATAGCCCTCAAAATGGTCGTCGTAAATTCGCTGAATCAGCGTCCGCCCGTCGCGCATCTTGAAGGTGTACGGCAAGCGGTGGAAGAAGAGCAGCAGCTCGTCCGGGCAGGTCTGCGTCGATTCAAAGCGGTGGCGCAGTGCTTCCGGGTATTGCAGGACATAGCCTGTGCCGTCCGCCGTGCGGTCGATGCCGATGGCGTTGCGGTCGGCCTTGTGGTAAGTGCCCCACGCCTGATACTCGTATCCGTCGGGACTCGGCCCGTAGTGCTGGTTCGGCGTGACCATCCAGCAGATGCCCAGCGGCGCGGTGTACTGCTCATAAGCGTGGCGGCTGCCGAGCAGCACGTCCGCCAGCGCGTTCTCATCATCCGGCGCAAAACGATAGGTGAGGCGAATCCAGCGGTGGATGATATCGTCCGGCTGGCAGGCATCAGGATCCCACGCCAGCGCGCCATATGCAAAGAAATTCAGCGCCGCGAAGGGATGCCCGGTCATGCACGCGTCATTGCCGAGGTTCGACACCGCCGCCATCGCCATAATGCTGTTGCGCGGCATGTCCGCAAAGAGCTCCTGCCACATTACCGGCATGGCGAAAATGTCAATCTGCTGACCGGTGTACTCCTGCGCCAGCTGCCATTCCAGCGCCAGCTTCGTTTTGGGCATTGCCAGCAGGGTCGGGGAAATCGGCTCGCGGACTTGGAAGTCGAACGGCCCGTTCTTGACCTGCAGAATCACGTTGTCGTCGAACTGCCCATCCAGATAGACGTAATGCTCATATGCTGCCTTCGGACGGTCGGTCTTTTCGTCGCGCCAGTCCTGCTGACAGTTGTAGACGAAACAGCGCCAGACCAGCATTCCGCCGAACGGTTTGAGCGCCCGCGCCAGCATGTTAGCGCCTTCCGCGTGATTGCGCCCGTAGGTGAACGGCCCCGGACGATGTTCGCTGTCCGCCTTGACGAGGAAGCCCGCCAGATCGGGAATCGCAGCGTACACCACTTCCGCCTGATGCTTCCACCACGCCTGCACGCGTTCATCCAGCGGGTCAGCCGTCGGGATGCCGTGGCGCATCGGCTGCGAATAGTCGATGGAAACCATCAGCCGCACGCCGAACGGGCGGAAAATCGCCGCCAGCTTCGCCAGATCCGGCAGATCGTCCTCAATCAGCAGCTGTGCCGGGTCGTGCACGTTGACGTTGTTGATGCACAGCACGTTCAGCCCGACGGACGCCATCATACGCCCCAGCTGCCGCATCCGCGCGGGGTCGTAGGCCAGCTTGCCGCCTTGGAAGAACAGACTGCGCCCGGAATATCCGCGCTCGACGTTGCCGTCGGCGTTATCCCAGCAGTTAATCATGCGCAGCGCGTACTGCGGCGCAGAGGAATGATCCTCCGGCAATGCCGAACCCGACGCGAGCGCCATCAGCAGCCAGTAAGCGCCATACAGCAGCCCGGTTTTGCCACCGAAAATCGTCACGTCGTCGCCTTTGCGCACGGCATGGAACCCTTCGCCCAGCGAATCATCCTCGGCAAGCGAAACGTGCAGATTCGGGGAGAGCGTCGGCAGTGCCTGCGCAAGCTCGAACGCGGCGACTTCGCGCGGGGATGCAAAATCGGCGGGAACATCAGCCGGTAAAAACGGAAGCCACGAAAGCCATTGATTTGCCATAAACAGGATACCTCCTGTAACGTATTTTACTAAAAGTATAGCATATTTCGCCGACGAGCACAACCCAAAACCAGAAAAGGGGAAGAAATTCGGCGAAAAGTTGACTGGGCGACAGGAAAAACACAACTGTGCGTCGAATTGTGCAAAAAACGCCGTTTTTTCAGGCGGCAAGATGGAAAGGATGAGCCGAAAATGGCCTTTACGGTTCACGCAGTGATGCCGGGAGTGTGGCATATTGTGGACTGCATGGGCGTCTGCATGACGCTGCTGGAGGGCGAAAACGCCGCCATGCTGGTTGACACGGGCTATGGCATTGAGGATGTGGCGGACTTCATGCGTCACATGACGGATTTACCGCTGACGGTGTTCCTGACGCACAACCACCATGACCACGCGATGGGGGCACGCTGCTTCCCGGAAACGTACATGCTGGAGGCGGATATGGCGGACTGGCGCATGTTCACGGACGACAAGATGCGCCGTCGGGTGCTGACGCAGGCAATCGGAAAGAACCTGCCGGTGGATGAAAAAACGTTTCTCGCGGGCGAAATTCCACTGCCGAAGGTGATGAAGCCCGGTGTGATTGACTTGGGCGGATTAACAGCGGAAATCATCGAAGCGCCGGGGCACACGCCCGGTTCGGCGGTGGTGTATGTGCCGGAGCGGAAGCTGCTGCTGTCCGGCGACGACTGGAACCCCTGCACATGGCTCTTCTTCCCGCAGGCGCTGGGGCTTCGGGAATACCGCAGCAACATGCGCGGCATTCAGCAGCTGCCGTTTGAGAAAGTCCTCTGTCCGCACCGGGAGGCGCTCTATGAACGCTGGATGTTCGACGACTTCTTCAACGCCTTGACGGATGGCAACCTCCGCGCGGCGGAACCGGTCAATATCGCGCCGTATGAGCAGATTGATACCTGTCAGGCGACGCTGCCGCATGATCAAGTGCTCGTATTCGACTGGGCAAAATCAGGACTGTAAGGAGAAAAAATACCATGAAACAGGATTCCATCCGCATAGCGGCGGATAGTCAGGCGAAGTTCAACAACAACACCGCGTTCTGCATCGGCACAGGTCGCATGGGGCTGGCATTGCAGCAGGAGTATCAGCAGCAGCTGGCGATGGCGCAGGCGGAATGCGCGTTCACGCACATCCGCGGTCACGGGCTGTTCAGCGACGATATGGCGATTTACCAGCCGTATCAGGATGCGGAAGGAAATTGGCACGAGGGCTACAATTTCACCTACCTTGACCGCGTGATGGATGATTACCGCGCGCAGGGTCTGAAGCCGTTCCTTGAATTGGGCTTCATGCCGGAAAAAATGGCGAGCGGCACGCAGACCATCTTTTATTGGAAGGGCAACGTTACGCCGCCGCAGGATGACGCAAAGTGGACGGCGATGGTTCAGGCGACGCTTGCACATTTGGCGGAGCGCTACGGGAAAGACGAAGTGTCCACTTGGCCGTGTGAAGTGTGGAACGAGCCGAACCTGTCGGGTTTCTGGGAAAATGCGGATGAAGAGAAGTATCATCACCTGTATGCGGTGACGGCGAAGGCAGTTAAGGAAGTGCTGCCGGACATGCGCGTCGGCGGCCCGGCGATCTGCGGCGGCGCGACGTCGCAGGACTGGGTGCGCAATTTCCTGCGATTCTGCAAGGAGAATCAGCTGCCGCTGGATTTCGTGTCGCGCCACGCCTACATGGGCGAAACGCCGGAACACCGCGGGCGCTATCTCTATCATACAATGCGCACGGTGGACAGCCTCCTCGCTGAAATGCAGGAGACGCGCGACATTATCGACAGTTTCCCGGAATACCGCGGGATGGAGATGCACATCACCGAGTTCAACACGTCGTACAACCCGTTCTGCCCGATTCATGACACGAACCTGAATGCGGCGTACATGGCGGGTGTGCTGGCGCGGATGGGCGATGTGGCGGCGTCGTATTCCTACTGGACGTTCGGGGATGTGTTCGAGGAGCAGGGCGTGCCGCCGATGCCCTTCCATGGTGGATTCGGCTTGATTGCCAACGGGCAGATTGCCAAGCCGACACTGTGGAGCTTCGCGTTCTTCTCCCACCTGCGCGGAACGCCGGTGCACCGCGATGAACACAGCGTGATTGTCCGCAAGGACGACGGCTCGTATGAAGGCGTGCTGTGGAATCTCTGCCGCACCGACCGCGACGAGCTGACCGTGACGATTGCCCTGCCTGCGGACGGTGAACAGACGCTGACGACGGAGACGGTGGATGAAGTGACGTGCAATCCGCTGAAGGTATGGCATGATTTGGGCGAACCGCGTTCGCTGACGGCAAATCAGCTGCGTCTTTTGCGTCAGGCGGGTCAGCCGGCGGCGGATACGGCGGTGCTTGCGGCGGAAAACGGCGAATGCACGCTGCAAATGACCTTGCGGCAGAACGCCGTCGTGCGCGTTACGCTGTCTGCCAGAAATCAGCAGGGCGATTACGGATACGACTACACTTGGTATCAGCAGCATAGCTGAAATTTGCCCTTGACAACCATGCCCAAATGACGCTATAATATCCTCTGCAATGATGGAAAGAGTACCGGGGATGGATGCGCAAAGAGAGCTGCGGCAGGTGAGAAGCAGCCGGGACATCCGCGGGAACATGGCTCCGGAGCATCACGCGCCTGAACGCCTTTGGGGTGAAGTAGGGTGCGGCGGGTCGCGCCGTTATCCGCAGGATGAGTGATAAATCAGGGTGGCAACGCGGAAAATTCTCCGCCCCTCGGCAAAAAATGCGGGAGGGGCGGTTTTTTATCGTTTCTCTCAAACAGCAATTGGAGGAATGAACTCATGTGTGAATCGTGCAAGAAGCCGTTTTACATCACTACACCCATTTACTACCCCAGCAGCAACCTGCACATCGGTCACGCCTACTGCTCCACGGCGGCGGACTCGATGGCGCGCTTCAAGAAGCTGACGGGCTATGACGTCTATTTCCTGACCGGCACGGACGAGCATGGCCAGAAGATTGAGCGCAAGGCGAAGGAACAGGGCGTCACGCCGAAGGAGTATGTGGACAAGATTGTCGCGGGCATCAAGGATCTGTGGAAGCTGATGGACATTGATTACAGCGACTTCATCCGCACGACCGATGACCGCCACGTCAAGTGCGTGCAGAAGATTTTCAAGCAGCTGTACGATCAGGGCGACATCTACAAGTCTGAATACGAGGGCTGGTACTGCACGCCCTGCGAATCTTTCTGGACGGAATTGCAGCTCAAAGACGGCTGCTGCCCGGACTGCGGTCGCCCGGTGGAAAAGACGCGTGAAGAATCCTACTTCTTCCGCCTGCAGAAGTACGCCGAATGGCTGATTCAGTACATCGAGGAGCATCCGGACTTCATCCAGCCCGCCAGCCGCGCCAACGAGATGCTGAACAACTTCCTCCGTCCGGGGCTGGAAGACCTGTGCGTCAGCCGCACGTCCATCAAGTGGGGCATCCCGGTCACGTTCGACGAGAAGCACACGGTGTATGTCTGGATTGACGCGCTGAGCAATTACATTTCCGCGCTGGGCTACGGCACGGACAATGACGCGCTGTTCCAGAAGTACTGGCCGGCGGATGTCCATCTGGTCGGCAAGGAAATTGTCCGTTTCCATACCATTATCTGGCCGATTATGCTCCACGCGCTGGGGCTGCCGCTGCCCAAGCAAGTGTTCGGCCACGGCTGGCTGGTCATCAATGGCAAGAAGATGGGCAAGAGCGTCGGCAACGTCGTTGACCCGGTCGTGCTGTGCAACCGCTATTCCTCCGATGCTGTACGCTATTTCCTCATGCGCGAAATGCCCTTCGGCTCGGACGGCGAGTTCACGCTCAAAGCCATGCTGACGCGCATCAATTCCGACCTTGCGAATGACCTTGGCAACCTCGTCTCCCGCACGGTCGCGATGATTGAGAAGTACTTTGGCGGCACGATTCCCGACATCGACGCGGTGGATGAAGCCGTCGACAAGCCCATCTGGGACGAGGCGGAGCAGCTCTCCGGCAAGGTGGAGAACTACGTCAACGCCTTCCAGTTCTCCAACGCGCTGGTGGAAACATGGAAGCTCATCAGCGACTGCAACAAGTATATCGACATGACGCAGCCGTGGGTGCTGGGCCGCAGCGAAGAAGGTCAGCCGCGGCTGAAGACGGTGCTGTACACGCTGGCAGAGTGCGTCCGCCGCGTCGCCGTGATGATTGGCTTCGTTATGCCGCGCACGCCGGAACGCATTTTCGAGCAGCTGGGCGTGACCGACGACGCGCTCAAGACGTGGGATTCCGTCTGCAAGCCGTTTGCCGTACTGCCGGAAGGCTTGACGGTGCATAAGGGCGCGGCGCTGTTCCCGCGTCTGGACATCCAGAAGGAAATCGAACGCGACGCACCTGCCGAAGAGCCGAAGAAGGAAGAAAAGAAGCCTGCCGCCAAGCCCGAAAAGAAGGCGGAAAAGAAGCACGAAACGCCTGATTTCCCGGCGGAAATCGCTTTCGATGATTTCTGCAAGTGCAAGATGCAGGTGGCGCGCGTGCTGTCCTGCGAGAAGGTGGAGAAGAGTAACAAGCTCCTGCAATTCCGCCTCTCCTTCGGCAAGGACGGCGAACGCACGATTCTCTCCGGCATCGCGAAGTATTACAAGCCCGAAGACCTCGTCGGCAAGCAGGTCGTGGCGGTCGTGAATCTCGCGCCGCGTAAGATTGCGGGCATTGAAAGTCAGGGCATGATTCTCTCCGCTGTCGATGACGAGGATAATCTGCGCCTGATGAGCGTCGGCGAGGGCGTGGAGGACGGTGCAATCATCGGATGATGGCGCTGTTTGACTCTCATTGCCATGTCGATGAGCCGAAGTTCGACGACGACCGGGAGGACGTCCTGACCCGCATGGCGGAAGCAGGTGTCACCCGGTATGCCGTGATTGGCTCGGACATGGCGACCTCCCGGCACAGCGCGGATTTCGCAGCGGCACATCCGGGCTGCTATGCCGCCATCGGCATCCATCCGCACGAAGCGAAAGGCTTCGTGGAGGATGATTTGCAGCGCTTGGCGGACTGGTCGAAGGAAGAGAAAGTCGTCGCCATTGGCGAAATCGGGCTGGATTACTACTATGACCTGTCGCCGCGCGAAACGCAGATGACGGTCTGCGAGGCGCAGATGGAACTGGCGTGGGAATTGTCGCTGCCCGTGGCGTACCACATCCGCGATGCGCATCAGGACATGCTGGACATCATGAAGCGCCACAGGAAGCATCTGACCGGCGGCATCATCCACTGCTTTTCCGGCAGCTGGGAGATTGCGAAGGAGTACCTGAAACTGGGGTACTTCATCAGCTTTGCGGGGCCTGTGACCTTCAAGAAAGCGCCGAAATTGCAGGAAGCCGCGGTGAATGTCCCGCTTGACCGCATCCTGATTGAGACGGACAGCCCGTACCTTGCGCCCGAACCCGTCCGCGGCCGCCGAAATGAGCCGACGAACGTGCGCTATGTGGCGGAGAAAATTGCCGCGCTGCGCGAAATTCCGCTGGAAGCGTTCGCACAGATCACGATGCAGAACGCGCTGAATGCCTACTGCATTAAGGAATGAGTCCATTTGGCTGCTCCGAGCGAATACGGGGCAGCCTTTTTCTTTCCGCGTCAGGTTGCATCATGCGGGGAATCATGATATAATGGGATGGACTGCTGATGATGGGGAGGTTTGCCCATGCTGGCTTGTGTGTGCCTGAATCCTTCGTTTGACCGCACGGTGTCGCTCCGTTCCTTCACGGCGGGCGATGTGAACCGTGTCCTGTCCGCGCGGCAGGATGTGGGCGGCAAGGGTATCAATGTCGCCATTACTGCGCGTCGGCTGGGCATTGCGTCCTGCGTCCTCGGCTGTGCGGGCAAAAACGGCATTGACGCGGTTCGCCGCAAGCTGGACGGCGAGCAGGTGGCGCATGTTTTCCTGCCCGTGGACGGCGACGTGCGCACGAACATGAAGATTGTCCCGCAGGACGGCACGGGCGTGACGGAGCTGAACGAACCCGGCGCGCCGGTCAACGCGGCGAATCAGCGGGCGTTTTCGGACTTGCTGGCGGAAAAGACAGTTGCGGGGCAGTATGTCGTCCTGACAGGGTCGCTGCCGCCAGAATGTCCGCCGGAGTATTACCGCGACCTGATGCTCTCCCTGCCGGAGCGTCTGTTTGTGCTGGATGTGAGCGGCGCGGCGCTGATGGCAGGGCTGGCAGCGCGTCCGTTCCTCGTCAAGCCGAACCGAAGTGAACTGCAAGCCGCTATGAACCGTCCGCTGCCGACGATGGCGGATGTGCATCAGGCGGCGCTGGAACTGCTTGAGATGGGCGCGCAGAATGTGCTCGTGAGCCTCGGCGGAGAGGGTGCGTTGTGGGTGTCGGAAAGCGGCGTCATGTTTACCCCGGCGATTCCGGTGCGGGTGCAGTCCACCGTTGGCGCGGGCGACGCAATGGTCGGCGGTGTGATGGCTGGCTTGGAGAAAACAGGGGACGTTCGCCATGCACTGGCGTATGGCGCGGCGGCGGGCTGTGCGTCGGTAATGACCGAGGGGACGCAGCTGATTCGTCCCGATGATTTTGCTGCCCTGCTTCCGCAGGTGCAGATACAGGATGTGTAAGGATGCTGTTTCGCAGAGTGCGTGCTGAGTTTTCCGATGGCGTGATTGACTTGCTGCCCTTGCGGCTCTATCCGCCGGAAAAAGAAATGGGATTCGGCCGCGTGTATGACTATATGATTGTGCCGCACGGGACGCACCGGGAAGTTGGACGTATCTCCCTGCGGATGGGGGAAAGCCCCTGTGTGTACTATTTCGGGCATATTGGCTATCATGTTGACCCGCCGTATCGCGGCAATCACTACGCGCGCCGCGCCTGTGCGCTCTTGCGTCCGCTGATTGCCCTGCATGGCAAAAGCAGCGTCGTCATCACGACTGACCCGGACAACTGGGCGAGCCGCAAGACGTGCCTGGGGCTGGGCTGCACGCTGGAAAGAACCGTGGCTGTGCCGCAGGAAATCCGCGACCGCTGGGAAATCAGCGCCGTCAAGTGCCGATACATTTGGCGAATCGACGGCTGAAAAGGAGATGCGTTTTGTGGAAATGACGCTTCAGGGCGTCCGCGTCCATTATGAAATCAGCGGCCACGGCGAAAGAAAAGTGGTGCTGCTGCATGGCTGGGGCTGCTCGGAAAAGCTGATGGCGGGGATTAGCGATGCGCTCACGCCGGACATGACCGTGCTTCGGGTGGATTTTCCGGCGCATGGCGAAAGCGGATTTCCGCCGCAGCCGTGGGGTGTGCCGGATTTCGCTGCGAATCTGCTGGAACTGCTGATGAAGCTGGACTTTCTACCGTGCAGCGTGATTGCGCATTCCTTCGGCGGACGCGTGGCGATTGAGCTCGCTGCCGACCATCCGGAGCGTTTTGAGAAGCTGATTCTGACAGGCGCGGCGGGCATACGGCCCAAGCTATCCAGCGAAAAGAGCAAGAAGTCGCAGCGGTATCAGCGGCTGAAAAAGCTCGTCGGTGTAGCGAAAAAGACGCACCTCTTCGGCAGCCTGCCGGACAAGTGGCAGGAGAATCTCGTGCAGAAGTACGGCTCGCGGGATTATGCCGCCCTGTCGCCGGAAATGCGCAAGACGTTCGTCAAGGTCGTGGGTTATGACCAGAGCGCGCTGCTTTCGCATATCAAGAACCCGACGCTGCTCATCTGGGGCGACCGCGACACGGAAACGCCGCTGTGGATGGGGCAGCAGATGGAAAAGAAAATTGCCGACAGCGGTCTGGTGGTGCTGGAAGGCGGCACGCATTTCGCATATCTGGAGCAGGCGGCGCGCTTTCAGACGATTGTGCGTCAGTTTCTGCTAAACTGATTTGGATGGGGCAGGAGTGAATCAGGTGATTAACTTTCTGAAATGGCTTCCGGCGCTGGCGACCGCCTTGGCGATGCTGCTGGCACAACGGAGCTTGATGCATGATTTCCAGCTGGAAAGCTACCAATTTCCCGGCTATTTCCGGACGCTGCGGCGCAATTGGAAGCGCGCGCTGCTGCCCGGCGTCACGCTGGCGGTATATTTGACGCTGCTGTATTTGGCATACCGGAGCATTGACCGGATGTTGGACATGAGCGTCGGCAAAATCCTGCTGGCGCTGGTGAATGCGGCGCTGGCGGTCGCGGGCGGCTGGTGGTGCAGGTCGATTTTTCAGCAGAAGAAGGCAAAAAAGCCGTTTGTCGTCACGATGCGCGTCAAGCGGACGTACATTGTCATGGGCGTTGTCTATACGCTGCTCTGCACGCCGATTGCGCTGCTGACGAAGGTGTACTTCTGCGGGCTGCTGCCGCTGCTGCTGCCGCTCTGGGTGGCGTTGGGCGGATTGCTGGCGTGGCCGATTGAAAAGCTCGTGAGCGAAATGTATTTCCGCGACGCGCAGAAGAAGTTGGCGGCGCGCCCGGACATCATCAAAATCGGCATTACCGGCAGCTACGGCAAGACGAGCGTCAAGTTCATTCTCGGCACGATTCTGCAGGAGAAGTATCAGACGCTGATTACCCCGAGCAGCTTCAATACGCCAATGGGCGTGACGAAAATCATCCGTGAGCGCCTGACGCCTGCGACGCAGGTGTTTGTGGCGGAAATGGGCGCACGGCACGTCGGGGATATCAAGGAACTGTGTCGACTGGTGCATCCGCGTTACGGCGTGCTGACGAGCGTCGGTCCGCAGCATTTGGACACCTTCCACACCTTGGAGCGCATCAAAAATACGAAATATGAATTGATGGACGCTGTTCCGGCGGATGGCTGCTGCTTTTTCCCGGATGACGGCGCAATCTGCCGTGAACTCTATGACCGCACGGAGAAAGAAAAGCGCCTCTGCTGCCTGCATTACAGCCCGGACGCGGACGTGTGGGCAACGGATGTGACGGTTTCCCCGATAGGCAGCCGATTCGTCCTGCATACGTCGGCGGAGGAAATTGCTTGCGAAACGCGCCTGCTGGGGGAACACAACATCCAGAACATCCTGCTTGCCGCGACGGTGGCGCTCCATCTGGGGCTGACCATGCGGCAAGTAGCACGCGGCATCAGCAAACTGCAGCCGGTGGAGCACCGTTTGCAGCTGATTCCGTCGCCAGGCATCACCATCATTGACGATGCGTTCAATTCCAACCCGAAGGGCGCGGAAGCGGCGGTGAAGGTACTGGGGGCGTTCCAAGCGCGGCGCATCATCATTACCCCCGGTATGGTCGAATTGGGCGGACAGGAAGCGGCGTTCAACCGCGAATTCGGGCGGAAAATCTGCGGCAACGCGGATATCGCCATTCTCGTGGGCAAGAAGCACACACAGCCGATTGCTGAAGGGCTGCTCGCGGCGGGTTTCCCGCAGGGGAATCTGCACGTCGTCGCCAGCCTCGAAGAAGCGACGGCACTCCTGCGGCAGATTGGGCGCCCCGGCGACATTGCAATGTTTGAAAACGATCTTCCTGATCACTATTCTGAAACGTAAGGAAGTTCTGACGAATCAATCAGAGATTCCGTAAAGGCAAGGAGATTTTTGTTATGGCAAAGGTTCAGCTTGGTGTGATTTTCGGTTCCCGCAGCTGTGAGCGCGAGGTGTCCATCATCAGCGCGGTGCAGCTGATGAACCATGTGGACAGCGAGAAGTACGACGTCATCCCGGTGTATATCGGCGAAAACGGCGTCTGGTATACGGGAAATGCGCTCCGCCGCATCGAGACGTACACGCCCTTTGACCCGAACAAAGCGGGCATCGAAGCCGTTGCGCTGGATGTGACGGCGGGTTCGGGCGCGCTGCTGGCGAACCGTCCCGGCAAGGGGCTGTTCTCTCATCCAACGCAGGTCATGGTAGCGCGGCTGGAAGTTTGCGTTATCGTCATGCATGGGCTGAACGGCGAGGACGGCACGCTGCAAGGGATGCTGGAACTGGCAAATCTGCCGTACACGTCCACGGGCGTGGCAGGCAGCGCCATCGGCATGGACAAAATCATGATGAAGCAGTTCTTCCGCGGCGCGGGGACGCTGCCGTGTCTGCCGGATTGCTGGTTCACGCGCGCCATGTATCAGCAGGACAAAAACGCCGTGCTGGACAAGGTGGAGAAGGAACTGGGCTATCCTGTGTTCGTCAAGCCCGCGAACCTTGGCTCGTCTATCGGTGTCAGCCGTGCGGATGACCGCGAAGGGCTGACGGACAGCCTTGAACTGGCGTTTGAGTATGACCGCCGCGTGCTGGTTGAGAAGGGGCTGGATCACCCGATTGAGCTGAACTGCTCCGTACTGGGCTACGATGGCGACGTGGAAGCCAGTCCGATTGAGATGCCGCTGTCGGGTCAGCAGTTCCTTGATTTCAAGGAGAAGTATCTTGCCAATGGCGGCTCGAAGGGCATGGCGAGCCTGCACCGCGTGCTGCCCGCGCCGATTGAGGACAGCCTGCGCGACAAGATTCAGGCCATGTCCTGCGATATTTTCCGGATGCTGGACTGTAAGGGCGTTGTGCGCATCGATTACATGTTTGACCGCGCGTCCGAGCAGGTATACATCACTGAAATCAACACGATTCCCGGCTCGCTGGCATTTTACCTGTGGGAGAACAAGGGTGTGAAGTATTCGCAGCTGATTGACCGCATGGTGGACTGCGCGCGCAAGGCGAACGAAGACCGCAACATGCGCAATTATGCTTATTCCTCCGACATTTTGAAGGGTGTTTCGCTCGGCGGCACGAAGGGCGCAAAGGGGAGCAAGGGCAGCAAATTCTAATACTATTTCCTGCATTCGCCTGCGCCATCCGCTTGCGCATTCTTATCTGAGAAATAGCATCAATCAACACAAATGCAAAATCCATGAAGGAGGGAAAATGCTTGCGATTGGAGGATATCAAGTCGCCGCAGGACATGAAAGGCTTGTCCTATGCGGAGATGAACGATCTTGCCGCGCAGATTCGCACAGAACTGGTCACGACCATTTCCAAGCGCGGCGGGCATTTGGCGAGCAATCTGGGCGTGGTAGAATTAACGATGGCGATTCACCGCGTGTTCAACATGCCGGAGGACAAAATCGTCTTCGATGTGGGGCATCAGAGCTACGTCCACAAGCTGCTGACGGGGCGCTACCGCACGTTCTGTACCCTGCGTTCTTTTGGCGGTCTGTCCGGTTTTCCGAAGCGCTCCGAAAGCGAATATGATGTGTTCGAGACGGGTCATGCCTCTACCGCGCTGTCCGCAGCGCTGGGGCTGGCGCGCGCCCGCGATTTGCAGGGGCAGCATCACCATGTGCTGGCGCTGGTGGGCGATGGCGCAATGACTGGCGGCATGTGCTATGAGGCGCTCAACGACGCGGGTGACAGTCATACGCGTATGATTGTCATTCTGAATGACAACGAAATGTCGATTGCGCCGAACGTGGGGGCGCTTTCGCAGCACCTGACGGATCTGCGCGTCTCCAGCGGGTGGACAAGCACGAAGCGGGTCATCCGCAAAGGCTTGTCCTGCCTGCCCGTAGTCGGAAAACCGCTTCAGCACTTTTTATCGTGGGCAAAAAAGAGCGTCAAGTCCATGTTCGTGCGCGAAAATCAAGAGGGATTCTTCAATAGCCTTGGCTTCCATTATTTCGGCCCGATTAACGGGCATGATCTCAAGGCACTGGAGCACACATTGGAGGCCGTCAAACAGTTGGATGAGCCGGTTGTCGTGCATGTGCTCACAAAAAAAGGATATGGATACAGCGCGGCGGAGGACAAGCCGGAGCGCTTCCACGGCACGCCGCCGTTCTATGTGGAAACAGGTACGGCGCGCAAGAAGGGAACGCTGCCGTCCTATGGGCAAGTGATGGCGGAAACGCTGTCCGAAATGGCGAAAACGGATGAAAAAATCGTCGCGATTACCGCTGCTATGCCGTCGGGTACGGGCTTGTCGTACTTTGCGGAGCGCTTTCCGCGCCGCATGATGGACGTCGGCATTGCGGAGGAACATGCCGTCACGATGGCAGCTGGGCTGGCGGCAGGCGGCATGAAGCCGTACTTCGCGGTCTACGCGTCGTTCTTCCAACGGTCGTTTGACCAGATGATACATGACGTTTGTATGCCGAAACTGAACGTGACGCTGCTGCTTGACCGTGCGGGGCTGGTCGGCGAGGATGGCGCGACGCACCACGGCGTGTGGGATTTAGCGTCAATGCTGCCCGTGCCGAACATGGTGATTCTGGCACCGCGAGACCTGAATGAGCTGCGCACCATGATGCGCTGGACGCAGGAGAACGAATCCCCCTGCGCCATCCGCTATGGGCGTGAATCCGTTGATTTGTCGGCGCGCTACCCGGCGCAGGACAAGCCGTTCCGCATCGGTGAATGGGAGATGATGGAGCAGGGGGAGGATGTGGCGCTGCTGGCTGTCGGCTCGATGGTGACGGAAGCGATTGAAGTCCGCGACCTGCTGGAAAAGCGCGGCATTCACGCGGCGCTGGTGAACTGCCGGAGTGTGAAACCGATGGACGAGAAAATGCTGCGTCAGCTGGCGAATCGCCCAATCGTCACGATGGAGGAGCATGTGCTGACGGGCGGCTTCGGCAGCGTGGTCTGCGCGTTCCTGTCCGGCGAAGGGCTGCCCGCGCCGATGCTGTCCTTCGGCATCCCGGATACCTTCGTGCAGCATGGACGGCGTGATCAGCTGCTGAAATACTTGGGATTGACGCCGGACCTGATGACCCAGCGCATCGTCATCGCGCTGAAGAATGGAGAAAAGCATCAATGAGCGAAAAGCAACGGGCTGATGTAGCGCTGGTGGAACGCGGGCTTTGCGAAAGCCGCACGAAGGCGCAGGTCAGCATCATGGCGGGCGAGGTGTACGTCGGCACGCGCCGCATCGACAAGGCATCGGAGCTGATTAAGCCGGAGGACGAGCTGGAAATCCGCGGCAAGTCGAACCCCTATGCCAGCCGCGGCGGATTGAAGCTGGAAAAGGCAATTACGTCCTTTCAGGCGGATCTGCGCGGCAAAGTGTGCATGGACATCGGCGCGGCGACCGGCGGCTTCACGGACGTCTGCCTCCAAAACGGCGCAGCGCATGTCTATGCGATTGACGTGGGCTACGGGCAGTTCTCGTGGAAGCTGCGCAACGACCCGCGCGTGACGCTCTATGAGCGGACGAATGCGCGCCTGCTGACGCCGGACATGCTGCCGCTGCACCCGACCGTTACGGTGATGGACGTGTCCTTCATCAGCATTCGCCTGATTTTGCCTGTTGCGGCGCAGCTGATGGGCGAGGAGGGCGTGTTCTATACGCTGATTAAGCCGCAGTTCGAGGCGGGACGCGACCGCATCGGCAAGAAAGGCGTCATCCACGACCCGAAGGTGCACGAGGACGTGCTGCGGGAAATTGTGGAATTCGCGCCGACCATCGGCTGGCAGGTGCAGCAGCTTGATTATTCGCCAATTAAGGGGCCGGAGGGGAACATTGAGTTCTTGGGCAAAATTACCGTCCGGACGCAGGAAGCTGAGCCGATGACGCCGGAAATCATCCACGAGCTGGTGAAAAAGGCGCATCAGGAGCTAAAGGGTTCTTCACACAAGTAATACGATTTCCTTCATTCACCTGCGCCATCTGCGTGCGCATTCTCATTTGGAAATGGCATCAAAATTTCTGTATATGCTTGCATGAATATTCATCTTGTGTTATAATGGGGATACTTCGGGTGCTGTTTGTGAAAAAAACGGCAGACTGAATCAGGATGGAGGGAACGGCGTGCGACTTGGCATCGTCATTCATGGTCATCGGCCGGATGCAATGGCGGCGGCGCATCATGTAGTGGCACAGCTTGCGTCCTGCGGCGCGCAGGTGCTGGTGGAAGATGAGGTGCTGGCAGCGTTTTCGTCGGGCAGCGTGACTTCGCTGAATGCGCCGGATGCGCGGGCGGATGTGATTCTGTCACTGGGCGGCGACGGCACGCTGCTTCGCGGCGCACAGTATGCGCTTTCGTGGGACGCGGCGCTGCTCGGCGTGAACCTGGGGCGCGTCGGATTTTTGGCGGAAGGCGAGGCAGACGCCCTGCCGAAGCTGTTGGACAAGGTCATCCGCGGCGACTACGAGACAGAGCGCCGCGCAGTGCTGTCCGTGCAGATGAATGGGCAAAGCTGGTACGCTATCAACGACGTGGTGATGAGCCGCGGCGGCTATGCGCGGCTGATTACGGTTACGGCGCTGGTGGATGGCGAACTCGCCGGGCATTACATTGCCGATGGGCTTGTTGTCGCCACGCCGACGGGGTCAACCGGCTATTCGCTCTCCGCTGGCGGGCCGATTATTTCCCCGAAAGTGGATTGCATGGTGCTCACGCCGATTTGTGCCCACAGTTTGCAGCATCGTCCGACCGTTGTGCAGGGCAGCGCACAGATTCGCCTGCTATTGGGGTCGGATGCGCCGCAGAGCGCCTGCCTGCAAGTCGATGGGCAGACGTACGCGCAGCTGGATGACGGTGCGGTGGTCGAAATCAGTCGTGCCGATCGAACGCTGCAGCTCATCCGCACGAGTGACCAGCCGTTCTTCAACCTTGTCCGCGAAAAGCTGACGGAATGGACCCGATAACACAAAATGTAAAGGCAGGTGCTGCGGAAATATGAAAACCGTTCGACAAGTGGCAATCCTCGATATCATCGAAAAACAGGAAATTGAAACGCAGGAGGAACTCGCCAGCGCCCTGAATGCGCGGGGCATCCGCGTGACGCAGGCGACCGTATCCCGCGACATTAAGGAATTGCGGCTGCTGAAAGTGCTGACCCCCTCCGGCAAGTACAAATACGCAACGGGCGATCAGGCGGACAACAATCTGACCGACCGTTTCATTCGGATGCTGGCGGAATCGCTGCTGTCTGTCTCGTCGGCGAACAACCTGATTGTGGTGAAAACCTTGTCGGGTTCGGCGAACGTCGCGGCGGAAGCGCTGGACAGCATGCACTGGCCGGAGGTGCTGGGGACGCTGGCAGGCGACAACACGGTGCTGCTGATTATCCGCTCGAACGAGGAGACACTCACCGTCACCAGCCGCATCCGGGAAATGATGAAATAACGGCAATGGTTATCCCCGGCACGGAAAAGGAGTATCCATCATGATTCTATCCATGCGAATGCGGAATATCGCGCTGATTGAGGAACTGAGTCTGGAATTCGGTGAAGGGCTGCACGTTATGACCGGCGAAACCGGCGCGGGCAAATCCATCGTCGTGGACGCGGTCAATCTGGTGCTGGGCGGACGCGCCGCGCGGGAACTCATCCGCACGGGAACGGACAAGGCGTGGGTCGAAGCGGTGTTCGATGCCAGCGGCAATGAGGAGGTCGCAAAATGGGCGCAGGCGCAGGAACTTGATGATTTTGACGGTACGGTAACGCTCTACCGCGAAATCACACGCTCCGGGCGCAACCTCTGCCGCGTCTGCGGGGTGGTGATGCCGCTGTCCGCGCTCAAAGACATTGCCGTACTGCTGATGGATGTGCATGGGCAGCACGAGGCGCAGTTCCTGATGAACTCGCAGTATCACCTGCTGTTTCTTGATGCTGCGGGCGGCGACGATTATCAGGCGCTGCTCAGCCGCGTGGACGCGGCGTATCAGGCGTTCATCACCAACCATCGGCAGTACGCGCGCTTGGTCAAGGAGAATGAGAAGAAGCAGTACCGCATGGAATCGCTGAAAAAGTCGCTGGAGGAATTGGAAAAAGCACGGCTGAAGCTGGGCGAGGAAGAAACGCTGGCAGCGGAAAAAGAGCGCTTCCGGCATTCAGAGAAGATTGCGACAGCGGTTGCGGCGGCGCATCGGGCGATTTCAGCGAACGATGACAGCGAGACGGTACTTTCACGCGTGAAGGAAGCGGCGGATGCGCTTCGGTCGCTGGCGGCGTTCGGCGAAAACTACGTCAGTCTGGCGCAGCGGTGCGATTCAGCGTACTATGAGCTGGAGGAAATCGGCTACGAACTGGCGGATCTGACTGAAAAAGGGGAGTTCGACCCCGTTCGGGCGGAAAAAGTTGAGGCACGGCTGGATTTGATTCGGCGCATGGAACGCAAGTACGGCGAAACGGTGGCGGAAGTCCTTTCGCAGCAGCAGAAGATGCAGGAGGAATACGACAATTACGTTTCGCTGGATGAGCAGGTTGCCAAAACCGGCGCGGAGCATAAGCGGCTCTTGGCGCAGTATCGGCAGTTAGCCCGTCAGCTGACGGAGGCGCGGCACGGGCTGGCGAATGAGTTTGAGAAGAACATGATGGCGCAGCTGAAAGACCTCGGCATGGGCAACACCATCTTCCAAGTGTCGTTCGCGATTCGCCCGGAAGGGAAGATTTTCATGCCGCAGTCGGTCGGCGACGACGTGATTGAGTTTATGATTTCCCCGAACCCCGGCGAACCGCTGAAACCGCTGTCAAAAATCGCGTCTGGCGGCGAATTGTCGCGCCTGATGCTGGCGATTAAGAGCCTCGAAGCTGAAAAAGGCGGCGTCGGCACGATGGTGTTCGACGAAATCGACACGGGCATCAGCGGACGGATGGCGCAGGTCGTCGCGGAGAAGATGGCGCTGATCGCGCGCAAGCGGCAGGTTATCTGCGTGACGCACCTGCCGCAGATTGCAGCGATGGCGGCGCACCAGTTTCTTGTGGAGAAGCGTGTGGAAGGGGAGCGGACGAATACAAGTGTTCGCCTGCTTTCACCCAAGGAACGAATCAGCGAAGTCGCGCGGATGCTCGGCGGCGCGGACGGCAGCGAGGGCAGTGCCATGAGTCATGCAGCGCACATGCTCTATGTGGCGGGAAATCTGCCGGAAGAAGATATTAGCCATAGCTAATGGTGAAATTGACTAAAAAACTTTGGCTGACATTTGTCAAACTTTTCACTGTACCAAATGCCTTGTTATATGATATAATAGATTTCGTGTGATTGTGTCCTGTTCAGACGGATTCCGTCTGAATATGTGTTTTCTGCTGTCACGGCAGGGGATGCGAAAGGATTTGGAAAGGGGTTTTCTCTGTGTTTGTCAAACACATGTTTCCCGGCGGAACGCATCCGCATGAGGGCGTAAACGGCAAGGCCGTCAACAGCGGCAATGCCATTCGTGAGCTGCCCGCGCCTGCGCGCGTGGTGATTCCGCTCTCGCAGCATATCGGTGCGCCCTGCAAGCCCATCGTGCAGAGGGGTGATTTGGTGCTGGCGGGTCAGAAGATTGGCGAAGCGGGCGGCTTTGTGTCCGCACCGGTGCATTCGTCCGTCTCCGGCAAGGTCGTCGGCATTGAGCCGGTCGAGCTGGCGAATGGTTCGACGGTGTCCGCCGTCGTCATCGAGAATGACTTCCAGAACAACTGGGTGGAACTGCATCCGGCGGAGCATCCGGAAACACTGACCGCGCAGGAATTGCAGACCATCGTCCGCGAAGCCGGCATCGTCGGCATGGGCGGCGCGACGTTCCCCACGCAGGTCAAGATTACGCCCCCGAAGGGCAAGACGATTGAGAAGCTCGTCATTAACGGCGCGGAGTGCGAACCGTACCTGACGGCTGACCATCGCCTGATGCTGGAAAAACCCGCGGAAATCATCGACGGCATCCACCTGATGATGCTTGCGCTGGACGTGAAGGAAGCGCACGTCGGTGTGGAGAACAACAAGATGGACGCGGTGGAAGCGCTCCGTGCCGCGGCGAAGAACGTCGAAGGCATCACGATTCATGATTTGCCCGTCCGCTATCCGCAGGGCGGTGAAAAGCAGCTGGTGTATGCCCTGACGCGCCGCAAGGTGCCGACCGGCGGTCTGCCGCTGGATGTCGGCTGCGTGGTCAGCAACGTCGGCACGGTGTATGCCATTCAGCAGGCGATTCGCGAGGGTCGCCCGCTCGTGCAGCGCGTGACGACGGTTGGCGGGCTGGTCAACAACCCCGGCAACTTCCTCGTTAGCGTCGGTACGCCGATCGACACGCTGCTGGAAGCCTGCGGCGGAATGCAGTCTGGCGCACGGATGCTCATCAGCGGCGGCCCGATGATGGGCATGGCGATTACCCGCACGGATATCCCGGTCACGAAGGGCACCTCCGGCGTGCTTGTGTTGGGCGAAGAAGCCGTTGACCCGGTGGAATCCGCCTGCATCAACTGCGGCCGCTGCCTGCGCGCCTGCCCGATGCAGCTGATGCCGACGCTGCTTGACCGCTGCGTCCGCGCCGACCGCTATGACGAAGCCGAAAAGTACGGCATCGCTTTCATCCATCAGGAACTTAATATCTGGCCCAATCTCTCCATTCTGGAAAACCTGTTTCTGATGCAAAACATCACCAACAGCTTCGGTATGCTGGATTTCAAAAAAATGCGCCGGCTCGCCGAAGAAAAATGCGGCCAAATAGGTATCACGCTGCCCTTTGATGCCGAAGCAGGTGAATGCAGCGTCGGCCAGCAGCAAATGACAGAAATCATGCGCAACCTGATGCTGGACGCTAAAGTCGTCATCATGGATGAACCAACGGCAGCCCTGACAGAACGTGAAACAGAAAAACTTTTCGCCGTCATGCACGCCCTCAAAGACAAAGGCGTCGCCATCGTCTATATCTCGCACCGCATGGAAGAAGTATTCGCCCACTGCGATACCATCACCGTCATGCGCGACGGCTACGCTATCAGCAGCAAACCCACCCGCGAAACCAATATGGAACAGGTAGTCCGCGACATGGTCGGCCGTTCTATTACCGAATATTACCCCGGACGCACAAACGAACCCGGCGAAATAGTCCTGGAAGTCAAAACATTCAACGTCGCTGATAACGTCATACTCGCCAAGGAATTTAACGTTATACGTGCCGCAGCGCTTTTTAAGCTCTGCACGGATAGCGGCAGCGCCCACGTCAACAATGTTTTCCGTGCGTGTTTCAAAGCCGTTTTCGACCTTGACAGGGAATTCGACGGTCAGAGTGCGGATGGTTCTAGTGATGTTTTTCATAGCTTTTTCCTTTCTGCGTCTATTCGGGCGACGCGGCCCTCTTTTAATATTGAGCATTTCCATCATCAGGCAGCGGCGCTCATCTCGCTACGACGTTCCTAAAAAGGAACGTTTCGGATTTGAAAGTTAGTCCTGCCAAAAAACTTCCACGTCGAAAATGTCCGGGCTGTCGGATTCACAAACGTTCATTGCGTTTGGAAAACCAAAAGCGGTACAATCCCACTGAAACACTTCATTTTCAAGAAGCGTTTTGCGCGCGGCGCAATCAGCATAAATATATGTTCCGTTCTGGTTTTCGCGCAGCATTTCGTGATCAATGTCCGCAATTTCAAGCGTATACACGCGACGACGTTCAGTTGTAAGGTTGCCGTATTTCATGGAAATTATCCCCCCTTAATTAAAATACCGTGTCAACGACGGTCAAAATAGTTACCCACAAGTCAATGTATTGCGTGCTCCAGCCGGAATAATCTCCCTTGTCGAATTCGGCTTTACCGGTGATAACATAACCTACTTGCTTTACACTCCCGCCGGGCATATCAACAAACATTTCGGCCTTGTTTTTAATAGCGTTGTCAGAAACGCTTACAATCCCGTGTTCGTTAACGCGCTCACGATAAACCGACAGGGCGAGCTCCACGGTGTCCGCGTTTATACACATCTCCGGGACGCTGTCCTTGTCAATAGACCATTTTTCGCAGTTATAATCTTTCATTGTGGTTTTAGTTTTGAAAATATAATTCATAATATATTCCCCTTTTCCCGTTAGTTTTAGCGCTGCTCTGCATTTATCCGGGCTGCATTAGCGCCGTGAGGCGTTTATTTAAGAGTTTTTTCAAGGGCGGGAACCTCATCCGGGCTATAAAATTCCCCGACTTCCATTGCGCGCCATGCGCGGGCGGACAATTTCGGGAAATTCAGCTGCATGAGCAATTCGTTAACGTGGCGCAACGTCGTAACGCTGTAGCCGTTCCAAAGCTTTTTGACGAACGGCGCGCCGTCGGCGGCAACAAACAGCGAAACGACAACCGTGTCATATGAACGCAAAGTACAGCACACGTCATTGCCGTTATAAGCCTTAACAACATTCGCTTTACCGTAGAAAGATTTTTGATTTGTGCGCAGCGGCTTCAATTCATAAGTTTCATATTCCATTTTATAATCTCCTTTTTCTGTTGTATTCAGGAAAGCGGGCTTTGCTTTCTTGCTTGCCCCTTATCCCCTTTGCAATTATAGTATAGCATATCACGCCCAAAATTACAATATGGAATAATGCACAAATATATGCAATCTTTTTGTGCAACACGCCAATCTGTGAAATATTTAACAATCTATGTGACCGGCCGGACAAATGGGGGAAACTGGAAGCAAAGTGGTGCTACCCCGTATATACCCCC
>OHAQ01000663.1_pt1 | contig 27435 bp, 27 predicted proteins | sample 1577111 | NCBI WGS metagenome assembly OHAQ01 (sample SAMEA3541549, study PRJEB24748) | human gut metagenome | biome: human gut; feature: human-associated habitat; material: faeces | place: China | collected 2012 | reverse complement strand
ATATTAACACGTGATACCATATGCTTTTATTTTTCCTAAAATTAAATATGTATAATCATATAAAATTTTATAAAAAAATTGTAAATATAAATTTAATATGCTATAATATAATTAGAGTTTTAAATGTACGGAGGTAAAAAATATGTTTGAAAGTAAATATAGTAAAGTATTAACAATTATACTAGTTATAGTAATAGTAGCAATAGTAATATTACTAGGATTTTTAGGATTTGATTATATCAAAAAATACAATGCATCAAAACAAGCATCAGACTTTGTAGAAGATTATCAAGGAGACATTACAACAGATGAAGAAAATAACACAGAAGACAATAACTCACAAGAAAATATAGTACTTGATAGCTCAAATGAAGTAGCAATAGATGATACATCAACAAATGGTAGCAGCAGTTCAGGAAAGAAAACGTATAAAGGATATACAGTTGTTGGAACAATGAGAATACCAGCAATAAACTTAGAATATCCAATATTCCAAGAAGTAAAAACAAAAGCGTTAGAAACAGGATTAATTGCATTATATCCAAGTGGAGACAATATAAATCAACCTGGAAATACAGTTGTAATAGGACATAATTATAGAAATGGAACATTTTTCTCTAATTTGAAAAAGCTATCAAATGGAGCAAAAATATATGTAAAAGATTATAGAGGAACTACATTAACATATGAAGTTTATAATAAATTTGAAGCATCTTCAACAGATACATCATTCTATACAAGAGATACATCTGGAAAAGCAGAATTGACTTTATCTACATGTACTGATTCAAGCAATGATCAAAGAACAATTATATTTGCAAGACAAGTTTAAAATAAAAAAGATTTGTAAAAAGAATTTTACAAGTCTTTTTTTGTTAATTTTAAAAAATACTTTAAAAAAAATAAAAAATGTTATACAATATACGAAAAGTAAAAAAAAGGAGAAAGGTATGAACAAAAAATGGCAAATATACCAAACTAACGAAGAAAAAGTAAAAAAAATAGCAGACAAATACCAAATAAATCAGCTTTTAACATCAATAATAGTAAATAGAAAAATAGAAGAAGAAAAAATAGATGTATTTTTACATCCAACAAGACAAAACTTTCATGACCCATTTTTAATGCCAGACATGAAAATTGCAGTAGAAAGAATTTTAAAAGCAATAGAGAATAAAGAAAAAACAATAATATTTGGAGATTATGATGTAGATGGAATAACAAGTATCACAGTATTAAAGAGTTTTCTAGAAGATAGAGGACTACATGTTGACTCATATATTCCAAACAGATTAGAAGAAGGATATGGACTAAACAAACCTGCAATAGAAGAAATTGCAAAAAAACAATACACACTAATGATAACAGTAGATTGTGGCATTTCAGGAATAGAAGAAATTGAATATGCAAACTCATTAGGAATAGAAACAATAGTAACAGACCATCACGAAGTGGGAGAGGAATTGCCAAAAGCACTTGCAGTAGTAGATGCAAAAAGAAAAGATAACATTTATCCATGTAGGGATTTAGCAGGAGTTGGAGTTGTATTTAAATTAACACAAGCATTACGGAATAAAATTAGGATTAGACGAAAAAGAATATTTAAAATATTTAGATATAGTATGTGTTGGAACAATATCAGACATAGTACCATTAGTTGATGAAAATAGAGTAATAACAAAATTGGGATTAATGCTTGTAGCACAAACAAAAAACATGGGACTAAAATCACTAATAATGTCATCAGGATATAAAAATCTAGATTCAACAACAATATCATTTGGAGTGGCACCAAGAATAAATGCATGTGGAAGAATGGGACATGCAGATGAAGCACTAAAATTATTCTTATCAAAAGATATTTATGAAGTAAATGAATTAACAAAAAAATTAAATGATTATAATAAATTAAGACAAGAAAAAGAAAAATCAATATATGAAGAAGCAGTAAATCAAATTGAAAAAAATAAATTATATGAAAAATGTGCAATAGTAGTAGGAGGAGAAAATTGGCACCATGGAGTAATTGGTATTGTATCTTCAAAAATAACAGATTTATATTTTAAACCAAGTATTTTATTATGTTATGAAGATGATTTAGCAAAAGGTTCTGGAAGAAGTATTCCTGGATTTGATTTACATGAGGCCTTAATGAAATGCCAAGACACAATCGAAAGATTTGGTGGACATAGTATGGCAATAGGAATCACAATAAAAAAAGATAAATTTAAAGAATTTTCTGATGAATTTGAAAAAATTGCAAAATCAGCTAAAATAGATGAAATTGTCCCTATTATAAATGTTGATGCAAAAATTAATCTAAATGAAATAAATAGAGAAATAATTGAAAGTTTAAAACTTTTAGAACCTTTTGGAGAAGGAAACAAAATGCCAATATTTGCATTTAAAAATTTAAAAATAGACTCAATAAGAGCACTATCAGAAGGAAAACATATAAAAATGACATTAAAAGATGGAAATTCTATAATCAATGCAATTGGCTTTAACTTAGGATATTTATCAAATGAATATAGAATTGGTGACAAAATAGATGTAGTTGGAACTTTGGAAATTAATAGTTTTAATGGAGTTGATAATTTGCAAATTAATCTTAAGGATGTTATGAAATCAATATAAAAAGCTGTCAAAAGGGTCATCACTATTGACAAAAAGAGGTGAATAAATTGCAAGAAAACAATAAAGAAATAACAATACAAGATGTAATATCAAAAAAGAAAGAAACAAGTAAAAGAGTAGATACAAAATTAATAATGAAAGCATATAACTATGCAGTAGAACACCATGGAGACCAAAAAAGAAGGTCAGGGGAACCATATATAATACACCCAATAAATGTTGCATATATACTAGCAGGAGTAGGATTGGACGAAGCAACAATATGTGCAGCACTTTTACATGATGTTGTAGAAGACACTGATGTAACAGATGAAGACCTAAGAAGAGACTTTGGAGACGAAATAGCAGACATGGTAGCAGGAGTTACAAAACTAGGAACAATGCAGTTTTCAACAGTTGAAGAACAACAAGTTGAAGATTATAGAAAAATGTTTTTAGCAATGGGAAAAGACATAAGAGTAATAATAATAAAATTAGCAGATAGATTACACAACATGAGGACACTAAAATTTTTAAAAAGAGATAGACAAATTGCAAATGCAAAAGAAACAATGGAAATATATGCACCACTAGCAAATCGTTTAGGATTATATTCAATGAAATGGGAACTAGAAGACCTATCATTTAAATATTTATACCCAGAAGAATATCATGAATTAGTAGAAGGAATAAACAAAAAAAGAGAAGAAAGATTATCATTCATTGAAAAAATAATGGCAGATATACGAGTTCAACTAAAAAAACAACACATCGATGCAGAAGTAACAGGAAGAGCAAAACATTTATACAGTATTTATAGAAAAATGAAAAGAGACAATAAAACATTAGACCAAATATATGATTTATTTGCACTACGTATACTAGTCAATTCAATAAAAGATTGTTATGCGGCATTAGGAGTTGTACATGAAATGTATAGTCCAATGCCAGGAAGATTCAAAGATTATATAGCAGTACCGAAGCCAAACATGTACCAATCTATACATACAACTTTATTAGGTGACAAAGGAACACCATTTGAAGTTCAAATACGTACATGGGATATGCATAGAATTGCTGAATATGGTATAGCAGCACATTGGGCATACAAAGAAGCAAGCTATTTTGGAAAAAAACAAGCAGTAAAAGTAGAAGAAGACAAATTAGCTTGGCTTAGAGAAACACTAGAATGGCAAAAAGATATGCAAGATCCACAAGAATTTTTGGATACATTAAAAACAGAATTGTTTGAAGATGAGGTGTATGTATTCACACCAAAAGGAGCAATCAAAGTACTACCAAGAAATGCAACACCAATAGATTTTGCATATAGCATACACGAAGAAATTGGAAATCATATGACTGGATGTAAAATAAATAGCAAAATGATGCCAATTATAACACCATTAAAAAGTGGAGATATCATTGAAATAATAACATCAGACAATTCAAAAGGACCAAGTAGAGATTGGCTTAAATTTGTAAAAAGTACAAAAGCCAAAAATAAGATAAATGGATGGTTTAAAAAAGCAGAGAAAACAGAAAACATTGAAAAAGGAAAAGACTTAATAGAAAAAGAAATAAAAAGAATTGGAATGTCACATTCAGACTTATTCAAACAAGAATATATTGATTCAATGCTTGATAGATATAAATACAAAAGTCTAGAAGACATGTATGCAGCGGTTGGATTTGGAGCAAATTCAGCAGTCAAGATAATTGCAAAAATGTTACAAGAATATAGAAAAGAGCATCAAGAAGAAGATATTGAAGAAAAGATGGAAGAACTAAGAAAACAAAAAGAACGTAAGCAAAAACCATCAAGTTCAGGAGTGGTAGTAGAAGGAATAGACAATTGTTTAGTTAAATTATCAAAATGCTGTAACCCATTACCAGGAGACGAGATTATAGGATATATTACAAAAGGTAGAGGAGTATCTGTACACAGAAAGGACTGTGTAAATGTAAAAGACCTATTAACAGAAGAGAATAGAATAATAGACGTTAAATGGTATGAAGAAACAAAAGAACACTATAATGTAAGTATAGAAGTACTAGCAAATGACAGAAAAGGACTATTAGTAGACATTTTAAATACTATTAAAGAAACTAAGGCAAATCTTATGGGAGTTAGCACAAAAACAACAAAGGAAAGAATTGCTATTATGGACATAGATATTGAAGTTGAAAATATTGAAGAATTAAATAAAGTAATTAGAAATATCAAAAAAGTAGATAGTGTTTACGAAGTTAGGAGATAAGAAAATGATTTTAAAAGAACTAAAGATAGATACATGGATAGGTGATAAAACAAATTGTTATGTAATATTTGACGAAAATAGTAAAGAAATAATGTGTATAGATCCAGCTGGCGATGTAGATAAAATAGAAGATTTAATAAAAAATGTATTTAAAGGAAATTTAAAATATATATATTTAACACATTGTCATGGAGACCATATAGCGGGAGTAAATGAATTAAAAAGGCGTTGTGGCGGTAAAATATTAATACATAGAATTGATAGTGAAGGTTTGAATAATGTAGATATAAATTTATCTGAATATATTGGTTTGCCAGATATAGAACTAGAAGCGGATTCTAGAATTGATGATAATGATTTAATTCATTTAGGGGATTTAGAATTCAGAGTAATCCATACACCAGGACACACAGCAGGTAGTACATCACTTTATTGTGAAAAAGAAAAATGCTTATTTTCTGGTGATACAATTTTTGCAGGTACATGGGGAAGAACCGATTTACCTACTTCTAGCAGAGAGGAAATAATGGATTCTATTGTTAATAAAATTTTAGTTTTACCTGATGATACTTTTATTTATCCAGGACATGGCAAGGCTACTATGCTTAAAGATGAAAAACCAATTTATCTTGAATTAAAGCCTAAAATGTGGTAAAATACTTAAAAAAGAACAAGGAGAAATACTATGAATAAAACAGAACCAAGAACATTAGCTGGATTTATGGAGCTAATGCCAAATGAACAAATACTATTTGAACAAATAAAACAAAAAATAGAAAAAACATATCAAAAATTTGGATTTTTACCACTAGACACACCAATACTAGAACTATCAGAAGTATTGTTAGCAAAAGCTGGTGGAGAAACAGAAAAACAAATATACAGATTTGAAAAAGGTGATACAGACATATCAATGAGATTTGATTTAACAGTACCACTTGCAAAATATGTAGCAAAAAATTATGGTAATTTGAGCTTTCCATTTAGAAGATATCAAATTGGAAAAGTATACCGTGGAGAAAGAACACAAAAAGGAAGATTTCGTGAGTTTTACCAATGTGATATAGACATAATTGGAGATGGAGAATTAAGTGTAATAAATGACGCAGAACTTCCAAGTGTCATTTATAATGTATTTAAAGAGTTAGGATTTGACGATTTTACAATAAAAATAAATAATAGAAAATTATTTAATGGTTTATTTGAAAGCTTAAACCAAAAAGAAAATGCAGTAGAAATTTTAAGAATAATAGACAAAATAGAAAAAATTGGAAAAGATGCTGTAATAGAAGAATTAGAAAAAATAGAAGTTCCAACAGCTTCAATTAATAAAATACTTGAATTTATTGAGATAGAAGGAACGACAGATGAAAAATTACAAAAATTACAAAATTTAGGTATTGAAAATGAATCTTTTAAAACAGGTCTTGATGAATTAACACAAGTAGTAAAATACGTAAGATTATTTGGAATCCCAGATAGTAATTTTAAAGTTGATTTAACAATTGCAAGAGGTCTTGACTATTATACAGGTACAGTTTATGAAACATTTTTAAATGAATACAGAGAACTTGGAAGTGTTTGTTCAGGTGGTAGATATGAGAACTTAGCAGAACATTATACAGATAAAAAGTTACCAGGAGTTGGAATTTCTATTGGATTGACAAGATTATTTTATAAATTAAATGAATTGAATTTAATAAAAGCAGATAAAAAATCAATTGCACAAGTTTTAGTAGTACCAATGGTAGAAGATATGACAATTCCAATAAAATTAGCAAGTAATTTAAGAAATAATGGAATTAGTACAGAAATATTCTTAAATGATAAAAAATTAAAAGCAAAAATGAAATATGCTGATAAACTTGAAATTCCTTATGTTATTGTTGTTGGGGAAGATGAAATTAATTCAGGAATTGTTAAAATTAAAAATATGAAAAATGGTGAAGAAAAGCAAAGTTCTATTGAAGATGTTTATAAATATTTATAAAAAATATAAATTATAATAAAAATAGCTATGAATGCAAACTATCATTTATAGCTATTTTACTTTTAATTCTACTTTTTTTGAGTTGTTATTAGAAGTGGATTTTGTAGAATTTAAAGATTTAATGTCATCTGTTAATTCTAGTATATAATCAATAGAAGTGTTGTAATATGTGGCAAGTTTTTTTAATAAAGTTAAAGGAATTTGCCTTTTTCCAGTTTCATATTGATGATAAGTGTTTTGGGCACAATGTAAGTATTTAGCTACATTTTTTTGTGTTAAATCGTGGTCTTCTCTTAAATCTCGTAATCTCATGAATATCATTCCTTTTATGTAAAAATTTAATTATTGATTATAGTACAACCAATAGATTTATATAAAATATAAAATAAATAAATGATAATGTCACGAAAAATCTCAAAATGAGATATAACGTTATAAAAAAGTGAATATTGGAAATATTTTTATTAAATTACAATTGTATTACAAAAGTATTACAAAAATATAAAAATAGGAATAAACTGTTGAAATAGACTTATTGCTATGATAAAATTAAAAAAAGAAAGAGATTTTTATTTAGAAATATCTCAAAATGAGATAAATACAAAGGAGGAATAAAAGTGATGGAAAAAGAAAATAGGGGGATAACGCTTATTGCATTAGTAATAACAATTATAATTTTATTGATACTAGCAGGAATATCAATATCAGCACTAACAAACCAAGGACTATTTAAAAATGCAAAAACTGCACAAAAAGAAACAGAAAAAGCAGAAGCAGAGCAAGGTCAAAGACTAAATGAATATGAAGATGAAATAAATAAATATTTATCTAATAATGATAAAAAAGAAGAAAAATTAATAGACAAAGTAAATGACGGAACAATAAAAATAGGTGATTACGTAAAATATACACCAGATACAGCAAGCACAGCAGAAATATTACAAGAATTAAACACATATTCAGGTTCAAATGCAAATACAACAGCAACATTAACACAAGAAAGTTTAAATTGGAGAGTGTTAGATGTAAAAGATGGACAAGTAAGATTAATAAGTGAAGTACCAACAACATCAACAATTACATTATCAGGATATAATGGGTATAACAATGCAGTAAAATTAATAGATGATACTTGCAATGTATTATATAGTAATTCAAAATTAGCGAGTAAAGTACAAAATCTAAAAATAGAAGATATACAAGAAAAAATGGTTGAAACAAATTATTCTAATATTACAGCTGATTATGGAAAAAAGTTTACACCAGTAAATAAATATTATCCAAATATAGTATTAAAAGAAAAGCAACAAAAAGTAAATGGAGCAGAAGGAACAAAATTAGATGTAAGCGAACAAACAGAACTGATAAATAAAACAACAAAACCACAAGCAAGCTCATTAGAAATAAAATATACATATTGGGTGAAGGCTATGGTAACAAATGATTTTAAAGATAGTAAATATTATGAATTGTTTATAAATAATGGAAATAATTATAATATATATTGGATGTCTTCTCGTTGTATAAATTCGGACTCTTATTTTGCTACATTCTGTGCTCGTATTGTAAATTCAAATAGTGTTGGAGGACAAGGATTATCTGATTCAGGTAGTGGAGAAGGAAAACCATCCAATCATTTCCGCCCAATCATAACATTAAATAATAATGTACAAATAGATACAGCAAATTCAAGAAACGGAAGCACAGCAGAACAAGCATATATAATAAAATAATATAAATAACAATACAAAGGAGAATATATAAAATGCCAAAAAATAAAGGTATTACATTAATTGCATTAGTAATAACAATAATAATATTAATGATATTAGCAGGAATATCAATATCAGCGCTAACAAATCAAGGATTATTTAAAAATGCACAAGAAGCCCAAAATGCAACAGAAAAAGCAGAAACAGAACAAGGGCAAAGGCTAAATGAATATGAAGATGAAATAAATAAATATTTATCTAATAATGATAAAAAAGGAGAAAAATTAATAGACAAAGTAAATGATGGAACAATAAAAATAGGAGACTATGTTAAATATACACCAGACACAGCAAGTACAACAGAAATATTACAAGAGTTAAACACATATTCAGGACTTGCTGATAACACAACCTCAACACTAACACAAGAAAACTTAAATTGGAGAATATTAGACATACAAAACGGACAAGTAAGACTAATAAGTGAAGTTCCAACAACAGTCAAAATAACATTAAAAGGATATAATGGCTATAATAATGCAGTAAAATTGTTAGATGATACATGTAATACATTATATAATAATTCAAAATTAGCAAGCAAAGTACAAAATTTAAAAATGGAAGATATACAAGATAAAATGAACGAAACAAATTATTCTAATATTTATGCTGATTATGGAAAATCATTTACACTAAGTAACAAATATTATCCTAATATTTTAACAAAAGAAAAACAACAAAAGGTAAATGGAATATCTGGAACAGAATTAATGAATAGTGAACAAACAGAATTAATAAATCAAACTAGTAAGGTACAAGCAAACACATTAGAACTTAAAAATATATATTGGCGAAAAGAAATGAATTTAAATGATTTCAAAGATAGTAAATATTATGAATTATTTATTAATAATGGAACTAAATATCCAACATATTGGTTATCATCACGTAGTATTACAGTAAGTAGTATAGTTGCAGGATTTAATATGCAATATATCAGTAATGCTAATGTAATAGGAATTACTTTATATTATACTGATGGAAATGAGGACTCACGTAAATTTGCCTATCGCCCAATTGTTACATTAAATACAAATGTATTAATAGACACCACAAATTCAAGAGATGGAAGCACAGCAGAACAAGCATATTTAATAAAATAATAATTATAGTAGCAAAACTCTCACTAGATTATTAAAAAGTGAGAGTTTTGTTTTTGTATTGTAAAAAATATATAACTTAACTAAATATAAAAAACTTGCAAAATGCAAGAAAATGTGGTATTATTAAAATAATGGTAATAACAATGTAGAAACCGTTATAAAATTATCACTTAAGGAGGAATAAACTATGAAACGGTATAAAAAATTTGTGCTTGAGGCAGAAAAGAGTATAAACTTTGAAGTCTCAGAGGGAACAAGTGGAGAGTTAATTATCAGAGCTCTAAACATTACTACATTCCATGTCTACTCTACAAACTATGTAAATCCTATAATTCCAGAAGGATATAAGCATGTCTGTGGAGAATGGAACAATGGATTTGTAATTGAAAGATGCTCTGATGGAAGCCAGTTTGTATGGATTCCTGTTGGAAGTCTTGACTCTAATGGAACACTTGATGGAGAACATTTTTCGGAGAAATTCGGCAGACGAAATTTCATGAACGATAAATTTTCGGATCATGAATTTAATGAAACTTTAAATGGTGAACTGCTTGAACAACTTGAAAGTGTCAAAAAATATGGGGGATTTTATATTTCTCGTTATAACATTTCTAAGAGTTCAGCAGGAAAACCGCAGTCGGTAAAAGGAATTAGGCCGTGGGGAAAAATCAATTTTAATGATGCCAAGAAGATTGCATCTACTATCGAAGACAATGAAGCAGTTAAAAGTCATCTAACTTTTGGTGCAGAATATGATTCGGTATTAGAATGGTTTATCAAAACGGAAGTTAAAACTTTTGCTGAAATTGCAGAGGACTCTACTGAATGGGGCAATCATTGTAATACAGAGAATTCTCCAAAGAAAGTAGTTGAAACAGGAAGCAGAGAAAAATGGTGTGCTAATAACATCTACGACTTAGCAGGTAATGTGGATGAATGGACACAAGAACAGCACAACAGTTTAAACCGTGTTCTCCGCGGTGGTGATGTAACCTATGATGGGGACACTTGTCCTGTCGCCTATCGCATGATTGACAATCCTAGTGACCAAGGGGTCGACATTGGTTTTCGTTGCACGCTTTATATTAAGTAGCATTGACCACTATAAAACTATACTGATTTGTTTCCAAAAGCAGATGGAGGGAGAGAACTTTGAGATTTCAGAGTTCCTCCTTCTTTTTTATAAACCTTGTCAAGGTTAGTGTGTAAATTTTTTTATATTAATTTTACAGTAGTGATATAGTAAATAGAAAAACTATATCACTTTTTATAGTATGACGGGCATGTCATAAATCTATGGTGAAAGTCCCAAGAGGCGTATTTGTCGCGAACTCGATAGCATATTGTAGGAAAGGATATATGTTTATTTCACATTCGAAAATTTTACAAAATGCAATAACCAAAGAAGGATTAGAAAATCCAAATAAAAACTATTATCCAGTAACAAATGACGAGACAAATCTCAAAAAATGGTAGAAATTTTAAAAAAAATATGATAATATGATACATATCATAAAAATAGGAGAGACAAAAAATGTTAGAAAAAATAAACTCACCAGAAGACATAAAAAAGCTAAACATAGAAGAAAAAAAGCAACTAGCAGAAGAAATAAGAAAATATATAATAAAAGTAGTATCAGAAAATGGAGGACACCTAGCATCGAACTTAGGAGTAGTAGAATTAACAATAGCCCTACACAGTACATTTAATACACCAAAAGACAAAATAGTATGGGATGTAGGACACCAGTCATATACACACAAAATAATAACGGGAAGAAGGGAACAATTCAAAACACTCAGAAAATTAGATGGATTAGCAGGATTTCCAAAAACAAGTGAATCTGAATACGACAGCTTTAACACAGGACACAGCAGTACATCAATATCAGCAGCACTAGGAATGGCAAGAGCAAGAGATTTAAAAGGAGAAAACAACCAGGTAATAGCAGTGATAGGAGATGGAGCATTAACAGGAGGAATGGCACTAGAAGCTTTAAATGACACAGGATTTAGTAAAACACATATGACAGTAATATTAAATGACAATGAAATGAGCATATCCAAAAACATTGGTGGACTAAATATGTTTTTAAGTAAATTAAGGACAAAAAAACTATACACAAAATCAAATTTATCAGGAAAGAAAATAATTAGCAAAATACCAGTTATAGGAAAACCAACAGTAAAAATAGTACAAAGACTAAAAAGAAGCATAAAACAACTAATAATACCAAAAATGTTCTTTGAAGATATAGGATTTACATATTTAGGACCAGTTGATGGGCATGATATTGAACAATTAGAAAATATTATGAGGATTAGCAAACAAGTACAAGGACCTGTTTTAATACATGTACTAACTAAAAAAGGAAAAGGATACAAAATAGCAGAAGAAAATCCAGATAAATTTCATGCAACAGCCCCATTTGATATTGAAACAGGAAAAACAAAAAAAGAAAAGAAAAAAGATTATTCAAAAATATTCGGGGAAAAATTAGTAGAACTAGCAAAAAAAGATGAAAGAATAGTAGCAATTACAGCATCAATGAAAGATGGAACAGGACTTACAAAATTTGCAAAAGAATATCCAACAAGATTTTTTGATATAGGAATAGCAGAGCAACACGCATTAACAATGGCAGCAGGAATGGCAAAAGAAGGAATGATACCATTTGTACCAATATATTCATCATTTTATCAAAGAGCATATGATCAAGTAATACATGACATAGCAATGCAGAATTTACCAGTAATAATGTGTGTAGACAGAGCAGGAATTATAGGAGCAGATGGAGAAACACATCAAGGAACACTAGACATGGCATTTTTTAGATTAGTACCAAATTTAACAATAATGGCACCAAAAGACTTCAAAGAACTAGAAAAAATGATGGAATTTGCTATAAAATTAAATAAGCCAGTAGTTATAAGATACCCAAGAGGTGGGGAAGATGAAAATGTCAAATTTGAAAAACATACAAATATAGAACTTGGAAAAGCAGAAATCTTAAAAGAAGGACAAGATGTAAGTATTATTGCAATAGGAAAAAAAGTTGCAGATGCAATGAAAATAGCTGAACAATTCGAAGAAGAAGGAATCAAAGCAGAGGTCATAAATGCAAGATTTTTAAAACCATTAGATGAAGAAACAATAAAAAAATCAATAGAAAAAACAAAAAATGTAATAACAATAGAAGATGGAACCAAAATTAATGGATTAGGCACAGCTATTGAAGAATTAATTGTGGAAAATGATTTACAAAATGTAAAATTCGAAAAACAAGCATGGCCGGATGAATTTTTAAAACAGTGTACAGAATGGAAATGGCCGCAAAAGAACAAACAAAATTAGAGGTAGATAAAAATGGATAAACAAAAAATTTTAAGTGATTATAAAAAACAGGAAGACAAAATATTATTAGCACAAGTATTAGACAAAATTGAATTCTCAAAACAAAGAGAAAAACTAGAATATACAGATTTTTTAGATATGTATCAAGTTGCATTAGTAAAATCTTTCATGAAAAAAAATGAATTTGAAAATTATGTTTTATATGGAGGCTTTGAAAATGCTGAAAGAAATGTACTTATAATATATCCTGAAAAATACAATATGAAAATGGTAGAAAAAAATTATTCAAAAATAATTAAGGTTATAAGAATTTCACTTGAAGAGGAAGAAAAAGGAAAATATACACATAGAAATTATTTAGGTGGAATTGTTAAACTTGGAATGAAAAGAGAAAAAGTAGGAGATATAATTGTTTCAGATGATGGTGCAGACATTTTGGTAAAAGAAGAAACTGCTGAGACATTGAGACAAGAATTAGGAACATTAACAAGATTTGAAAATGCTAAAATTGAGATTGTAGAATTGCAAGAATTAAAAGAACAAGAAATTAAAGTAGAAGAACTAAATATAATTGTTCCATCATTAAGACTTGATAATTTTGTTTCAGATTTAGCAAGAACTTCTAGAAGCAAAGCTGTACAAATTATAGATAGTGAAAGAGTTTTTATTAATGGTCAAAATGAAACAAAAGCTTCTAAACAAGTTAAAGTAGGAGATGTTATTACTATCAGAGGCAAAGGAAGATTTGTTGTTAAGGAGTTTGGCGGAAATACTAGAAGCGGTAGAACTGTTGTAAAAATTGAAAAATATGTATAAAATTTTATCCTTTTCAGGATATATAATTTAAATAAAAATAGGAGAATTTAAAATGATAATAGGAATAGATATTGATGATACTTTAACTGATATAAGAGATAAAGTAGGAGAAGAAGCATTAAAATATGCTCAAAGTTTAAACAAAGATGTTAATGAAGAAAAAATAGTTTGGGATAAAAATAATAATGGAAGTAGTTTCAGGGAAAGATATAATTTAAATTATGATGAACTTTTATACTTTTTTAGAAATATCCAAGAAAATATAACAAAAACAGCAAAACCAAGAGAAGATGTTGTAGAAGTAATAAAAAAATTGAGAGAAGATGGTCATAAAATATATATTGTAACAGCAAGAGATAGTGAATTTCACAATGATCCATATGAATTAAGTGAAACATGGCTTAATAAGAACAATATAGAATATGATAAACTAATTGTTAATGCAAGAGATAAAGCAAAGGTATGTAAAGAACAAGGGGTTGATTTATTTATTGATGATAAATTATCAAATTGCATGGAAGTTTCAAATGAAAATATTATAACAATAAGAATAACAAACTATACAGACAAACATCAAGACATAATAAATAAGAAAAATTGGAAAGAAATTTATGAATATATAAAACAACTATAATATAATTATTATAGTTGTTTACTCATTATAATAGCATCACTTTCTCCATTATAATATTTCTTTCTAATACCTAAATTATCAAAAGAAAATTTATCATATAGATGAATAGCTGAAAGATTATTTTCATTAACCTCCAAAGTAACACTCTTTAAATTTAAATTTTTAGAATATGAAATTAAATTATCTAAAAGAATAGAGCCAATTCCATTATGCCTAAAAGGCTTTCTAACAACGATATTCATAATATCAGCTTCATCTAAAATAACCTTTAAACAAGCAAAACCAATAATTTGATTTTCATCATTTTTTGCAACAACAACATATGAATTCTCACATTCTAATTCATCTTTTAAAACATCATAACTCCAAAAATTATCAAAATCAGAATCTAAAACATTTTTAATACTTTCTAAATCTTCAATAGACATTTTACTAATTTTATTTAATTTTTTTTCTAATTGAATTTGAGCCTGAGGCTTTTTTAAATATAATGGCAATATATCTTCACCAACTTTATTTTGATTAGCAAATTTTTTATAACCTGCAATACCTAAATTTTCAATATTTAAGTAAGAACAAGGAACTTTTTCAAAATTGTTTAAATCAGCATTATTAGTATAGAAATTACACAATTTTTCATTAGAAATTCCATCACCAACAAAAGAAATAGAATTGCTAGAATATTGAGTTCCTAATAAATTTAAAACATCATCAACAGGCATAGCACAAGGTTCTTGCAAGACATTGTAAAGACCATTTTTTAGCTCATATAAAGCAAAATAGCAATTATCATTTTTACAATCAATAGTACTACAAATAATTCCATCATTTTTGATATTATAAGCTAAAACTTCAAGGCTAGAAATGCCAACACAAGGAATATTCAAGCTATCTGAAAAAGCCTTACAAGAAGCAATACCGATTCTTATACCTGTAAAAGAACCAGGACCAATGTCAGAAACTAATAAATCAATGTTGTTTAAAGTTAAATCACATTCTTTTAATAATTGTTGAATTAGAGGCATCAATGTTTCAGAATGTGTTAAACCAATATTTAATTCTAATTTTTTTATCAAATTTGTATCTTCTAAAATTGCAACACTGCACAATTTACTAGAAGTATCAATAGCTAAAACTTTCAAAATTATTCTCCTTTCAAACTTTCAATAATATTATCATATTTTTTACCAATAGATTGAATATTCAAAACTCTTTCATTTTCATATGATTCATCCCTAGAAAAATTAATTTTGATATATTCATTTGGAAGAGCATCTTGAATTAACTCACCCCATTCAACTAAACAAATGCCATTTTCAAAATATTCGTCTCCTCCAATAGCATAAAATTCAGAAGAATCTTCTAATCTATAAACATCAAAATGATAAATATTTATATTATCTTTTTTATATTCATTAACAATAGTAAATGTAGGACTTGAAATCTCATCTTCTAATCCAAAATATGTTAAAAAACCCTCTGTAAATTTTGTTTTTCCAGAACCTAAGTCCCCACAAAGTACTATCAAATCGCCTTTTTTAAGCATTGAAGCCATTTTGAATGCTATTTTTTTTGTATCATTCTCAGACTTTGAATTATATATATAACTTTGCATCTCAATCTCCTTTTTCTGTTAGTTGTTTTTTAATAAAATTATATAAATTATAAATTGTAATTATTATAATATAAAAAAATAAAAAATTCAATGAAATGTATTGATAAAATTTATAAATTGTAATATAATCGTAATGAAAATGTAACAAAAGTGAAACAAATAAAAAAAGAAGGGAAGAAGTTACATGTTAAAATTCGGATTTGGACAAGATGTAGGAATAGATTTAGGAACAGCAACAGTCATAGTATATATAAAAGGAAAAGGAATAGTATTAAGAGAACCATCAGTAGTAGCAGTAGATAGAAACACAGGAGACGTACTAGCAGTAGGTGGAGAAGCAAGAAGAATGATAGGAAGAACACCAGGAAACATTACAGCAACAAGACCATTAAGAGATGGTGTAATATCAGACTACACAGTAACAGAAAAAATGTTAAAACACTTTATTGGAAAAGTATGTGGAAAATCAATATTTGCACCAAGAATAATGATATGTATACCATCACAAGTAACAGAAGTTGAGAAAAAAGCAGTAATAGACGCAGCAATACAAGCAGGAGCAAGAAAAGTATATCTAATAGAAGAACCAATAGCAGCAGCAATAGGAGCAGGAATAGACATATCAAAACCATGTGGAAATATGGTAGTAGATATTGGTGGAGGAACAACAGATATAGCAGTAATATCTTTGGGAGGCTCAGTAGTAAGCACATCATTAAAAGTTGCAGGAGACAAGTTTGATGAATATATAATAAAATATATTAAGAAAAAACATAATATAGCAATAGGAGAAAGAACAGCAGAAGACTTAAAAATCAATGTAGGATGTGTATATCCAAAAATACAAGATGCAGAAATGGATATTAGAGGAAGAGATTTAACAACAGGATTACCAAAAACAGCAACAATCCATTCAAGTGAAATGCTAGAAGCATTAATAGAACCAGCGATGATGATAGTAGATGCAGTTCACAGTGTATTAGAAAAAACACCACCAGAACTAGCAGCAGACATCAGTGACAAAGGAATATATATGACAGGCGGAGGGTGTTTAATAGACGGATTAGATAAATTGCTACAAGAAAAAACAGGAATAAATGTAATGATAGCACAAGATTCAATATCATGTGTAGCGTTAGGAACTGGAAAAGCATTAGACAACTTAGATTCATTAGATGGAAAATCAAAATAAAAAATGTGAACCAACAGGAACGTTCTTTAATTGGTTGAAAATTCAAAAACCAACAGGAACGTTTTTTAATGGATTAAAAAATGAGAGGAAAAATAAAATGAGTAAAGTAGTAAAATTCATAACCTTGGGCTGTAAAGTAAATCAATATGAAACAAATGCAATGGCACAAAAATTCTTAGAAAAAGGATATCAAATAATAGAAGAAGAAACACCAGAAAATGAAGAAATTAAACCAGACATCTGCATAATAAATACATGTACAGTAACAAATATGTCAGATAGAAAATCAAGACAAATGTTAAGAAGGATGAAAGAAAAAAATCCAAATACAATTGTAGTAGCTGTTGGATGTTATGCACAAGTTGCAAAAGAAGAACTAGCAAAAATTTCAGAAATAGACCTAGTTTTAGGAAATAATGAAAAAGTTGAAATTGTAAGACATGTAGAAGAATATATAAACAATCATATAGATAATGTGGAATTGGAAGATGTCATGTATTCAAAAGAATTTTCTGACTTTGGAAATGTAACATATACAGAAAAAACAAGAGCAGTTATCAAAATTCAAGATGGATGTGATAGATTTTGTTCATATTGTATAATTCCATATGCACGTGGAAGGGTAAGAAGCAGAAAGCCTGAAAGCATAGTATCCGAAATTACACAAATTGCATCAAATGGAATAAAAGAAGTTGTAATAACAGGAATTCATATAGCATCATATGGAAAAGATTTTTCAATGAGCAAAGATCCAGAATTACAAAATTATAAATTAATAGATCTATTAGAAGAAATAAATTCTATAAATGGAATTCAAAGAATAAGATTAGGATCAATAGAACCACTTCTTATAACAGAAGAATTTGTTGAAAGACTTAAAAAACTAGAAAAAATATGTCACCATTTTCATTTGTCACTACAAAGTGGATGTGATGAAACACTTAAAAGAATGAACAGAAGATATACAACAGAACAATTTAAAGAAATTGTTAGATTGTTAAGAAATGCATATGATGATGTTAATTTAACAACAGATGTAATTGTTGGATTTCCAGGTGAAACAGATGAAGAATTCAGCAAAACATATAAGTTTCTAGAAGAAATCAAATTTTATAAAATGCATATATTCAAATATTCACCAAGAAAAGGAACAAAAGCAGCAGTTATGCCAAATCAAATTAGTGGAGATATAAAAGAAGAAAGAAGCAGAAAATTAATAGAATTGTCAGATAAAAATGAAATAGAATACAATGAGTCTTATATCGGAAAAAATGTTGAAGTATTGTTTGAAGAAGAAAAAGACGGAATTTTTAAAGGACATACACAAAATTACATAATGGTATATTGCGAATTAAACAAAAATTTAGAAAATCAAGTTATAAGTGTTCGATGTGAAAAAGCAGAACAAGAACATATTTTAGGAAATTTCATAGTACAGCAATAACAATTGTTACAAAATAAAAATGAAAAATGTAACAAAATTGTAATATTTATGTAATGAAAACTTAATACAAAAAAACAACAAAAAACTTGATATTTAAATCTATTTATAGTATAAATTTAATAGAGAGAATAAAATACAAAGGAGGAACAGCAGATGGCAGATATAAATCAAGAATCAGGTGTATTCGGTGGAATTTCATTTGAAAATGAAATAAACGAAAATAATGTTGTAGAAAATGCAGGAACAATAAGAAACGAAGCATTACCAGCAAAAACAGGATTTTGGCAAAAATTCAAAGCATTCTGGCTACAAGACATTGATTGGAATAAAGAAATTAAAGTAGAATTAACACCAGCTCAACAAAAAGTTGAAGATGACATAAATGAATTTTTACACCAAGAAATTACTTGGGAAAAAGTACATAACTTTTTATTCCAAGAAGTTACTTTTGGAAAGAAAAACTAAAACAAATGTAAATTTTTAGTGAAAAAATAAAAAAAGTATAGCATATCCAAAATATATATGTTATACTTTTTTTGTTGTATAAGAGATAGAAAAATTGAAGGAGAAATTAACTAAGCGAAGTGGAGTGAAAGAAAAAAGATGGCAAAGAGTAAAACAGTATTCGTATGTAATGAATGTGGATATGAATCAGGAAAATGGCTAGGAAAATGTCCAGCATGTGGAAACTGGAATACATTTTTTGAGCAAAAAATAGTAGAAAATAAAAACAGCACATTAAAAGCAGAAAAAAACACAAATAATACACCACAAAAACTAGACTCATATGAAGCAAAAGAAACAATAAGAACATCAACAGGATTTGATGAATTAGACAGAGTATTAGGAGGAGGGCTTGTCAAAGGTTCACTAATCTTATTAGGAGGAGAACCAGGAATAGGAAAATCAACACTCATTTTACAATTATGTGATAAAGTAAAAGGAGAAGGACAAGTATTATATGTTTCAGGAGAAGAATCAGCAGAACAAATAAAATTAAGAGCAGACAGATTGCGGAATTCACAACGAAAACATTTTATTTTTAGGTGAAACAGATATTGATGTTGTAAATCAGAATATCATAAATTTAAATCCTAAATTAGTAATAATAGACTCAATACAAACAATGTATTCAGAAGAAATTTCGGCAGCAGCAGGAAGTGTAAGTCAAGTAAGAGAAATAACATCACAAATAATGAGAGTATGTAAATCAAGAAATATAACAACAATAATAATAGGACATGTAACAAAAGACGGAAATATTGCAGGACCAAGAGTCTTAGAACACATGGTAGATACAGTTTTATATTTGGAAGGTGAAAGATATTTTTCATACAGAATACTAAGAGGAGTAAAAAACAGATTTGGTTCTACAAATGAAATTGGTATGTTTGAAATGAGAGGAGAAGGAATGTGTGAAATAACAAATCCATCAGATGTATTAATTTCAGAAAGAGAAGATAATCCACCAGGATCATGTATAGTTTCTTGTATGGAGGGAACTAGGTCAATGCTAGTAGAGTTACAAGCTTTGACATCACAAAGTATATTTGGGTATCCAAAAAGAACTGCAAATGGTATAGATTACAATAGATTAGCATTATTGATAGCAGTTCTGGAAAAAAGAGCGGGTTTAAACTTAGGAAATCAAGATGTTTATTTAAATGTTGTTGGAGGATTGAAAATAAATGAGCCATCAATTGATTTAGGAATTTTGATGGTAACAGCATCTAGTTTTAAGAATAAGCCGATTGAAAAAGGTGTTGCTATAATGGGAGAAGTTGGGCTTACAGGTGAAGTTAGAAGAATCAATATGATTGAAAAAAGATTAAAAGAAGCGGAAAAATTAGGATTTAAGAAATGTATAATTCCAGAAAGTAACAAAAAAGGCTTGAAAGAAAATTTTAAATTAGATATAATAGGGGTCAAAGATGTAAATGAAGCAATGAAAATGTGCTTTTAAAGATTCGACCAATGGCAATATTCATAAATTGGTCAAAAAAGAAGGGAGAGAAAAATGACAGCAGACTTACTTAAATTGATAGCACCAGGAACACCAATAAGAGATGGACTGGAAAACATATTAAGAGCAAAAACAGGAGCACTACTTCTAATAACAGACAACAATGATGTAATAAAAGAAGTGGTAGATGGTGGATTTTATATAAATGAAGAATATACTTCTTCTAAATTATATGAATTAGCCAAAATGGATGGAGCAATTGTTTTAAGCGGAGATTTAAAAAGAATACTGTTTGCAAATGCACAACTTATACCTTCAAGAGAAATAGAAACAAGAGAGACTGGAACAAGACATAGAACTGCTGAAAGAACAGCAAAACAAACAGGTGAATTAGTAATAAGCATATCACAAAGAAGAAACATAATTACAATATTCAAAGGTGATTTTAGATATATATTAGAAGATACAAATGCTGTATTAAATAAAGCAAATCAAGGAATTCAAACATTAGAAAGATATAAAAAAGTATTTGATAACAGACTTTCAATATTAAATGAATACGAATTCAATGATATAGTAACACTAAAAAATGTAATTGACGTAATACAAAGAGCTGAAATGGTACGAAGAATATCTGATGAAATAAAAAATCAAATTTATGAACTTGGTGTTGATGGAAGACTTGTAAGTATGCAATTACAGGAATTAATGGGTGGATTAGAAAAAGAAGAAGAACTGATTATAAAAGACTATATAGTTTTATCAAAATCTTCAAAGAAAAAGAAGACACCAGAAAAAGTGATAGAAGAATTATCAAAAATGCAATATGAAGAAATGACAAGAGAGAATACGATTGCCAAACTACTTGGATATGAGACATTTGACAATTATGATGAGGTTGGTGTATATACAAGAGGGTACAGAATTCTTAATAAAATACCAAGAATGCCATCAAACATTGTTGAAAATTTGATATCATCATTTAAATCATTCCAACATGTACTTGCAGCAGATATAGAAAGTCTAGATGAGGTTGATGGAATTGGTGAAGTTAGAGCTAGAACAATTAGACAAGCTTTAAGAAGAATGCAAGAACAATTTATGTTTGAATAATAAAAAAATATAATATAAAAGGAGAGAAAATAATGAAAAACTTAGGAAAAATAATTTGGATAATAGCAATGATTGCTATTATAATATTAATAGGAGTTGTAGGATTTGGATATTACAAAAAAGCAACATTTAAAAGCAAAAATCCAGTAGCAACAATGGAAGTTGAAAACTTTGGAACAATAAAAATGGAATTATATCCAGACCAAGCACCAGAAGCAGTGTCTAATTTTATAGCATTAGCAAATAATGGATTTTATGATGGAACACAATTCCACAGAATAGAAAAAGACTTTATGATTCAAACAGGGTCAAAAGATGGAGATGGAACAACAGGTGCAAAAATAAGTGATTTAAAAGAAGGTGGAGAAGAAACTGATTATACAATAAAAGGTGAATTCTTAGCAAATGGAGTAACAAACACAATTAAATTTGAAGAAGGAACTGTTGCAATGGCAAGAGCTAATTATACACAATATTCATCAAGCTTAAAATCAGAATCTTATAATTCAGCATGTTCACAATTTTTTATAATGACTAAGGAAAATACAAATTTAAATGGATATTATGCAGCATTTGGTAAAGTAACAGAAGGATTAGACGTTGTACATAAAATAGAAGAAGTTGAAGTTAAAGTTGCAGAAGGACAAGAAAATACTGAAAACGCAGAAGTTAGTACACCAGTTAATCCACCAAAAGTAACATCAATAAGAGTTGAAACATATGGAATCAATTATGGATTACCAGAAACATTAACACCATTTGATTATATGTCTTGGCTATATAAACAAAATGGAATAAATCAAAAAAAATAAGAAAAACACTTGCCAAATTAAATGGCAAGTGCTAAAATAATAATAGATTAAAAAAAAACCGCATTTGCCGGAAAGTTTTTTTAATCTTTTTTTATTTTTATAAAAGAGAAATGAGACAAAAGCAATATTTTTTTTATTTTTAGAAGGAGGAAAGAATGAATACAAAATACATATTTGTAACAGGTGGAGTAGTATCAGGGCTAGGAAAAGGAATAACAGCAGCATCACTAGGAAGATTATTAAAAAATAGAGGATATAAGGTAACAATACAAAAATTTGACCCATATATAAATGTGGACCCAGGAACAATGAATCCATATGAACATGGAGAGGTTTTTGTAACAGATGATGGAGCAGAAACAGATTTAGACTTAGGACATTATGAAAGATTTATAAATGAGAATTTGACAAAAAATTCAAGTATCACAATGGGAAAAATATATTCAGAAGTAATTGAAAAAGAAAGAAGAGGAGATTACCTAGGAAAAACAGTACAAGTAATTCCACACATTACAAATCAAATAAAAGAAAAAATTTATGGATTTGAAAATACAGATACAGACATAGTAATTTCAGAAGTTGGTGGAACAGTAGGAGATATTGAAGGTCTATCAATAATTGAAGCAATTAGACAAGTTGGATTAGAAAAAAATCCGGAGGATGTATGTTTTATACATGTAACATTATTGCCATACATATTTGGCTCAAATGAGATAAAATCAAAACCAACACAACACTCAGTAAAAGAACTTCAAAGCTATGGAATAATACCAGATATTTTAGTGTGTAGAACAGAACAAGACATACCAGAAAATATTAGAGAAAAATTAGCACTATTTTGCAATGTTAGAAAAACAAGTGTTATTCAAAATAAAACAGCAGATTGTTTATATGCAGTTCCACTAATGCTTGAAGAAGAAGGACTAGCAAGAGAAGTTTGCAATCATTTGAAATTAGATAGATATATTCCTGATAATAGAAAATGGGAAGAAATGATAGAAAAAATAAGAAAAATAGATAAAAACAACAAAGTTAAAATAGCAATAGTTGGAAAATATATCAAACTAGAAGATTCATATATATCAGTAATCGAAAGTGTTAAACATGCAGGATTCGCAAATGACGTAGAAACAGAAATTAAATTGATAGATGCTGAAAAAATAACAAAAGATACAGCTGATGAAATGTTGAAGGATTTTCAAGGAATTATTGTTCCAGGTGGATTTGGAAATAGAGGAATAGAAGGTAAAATAGAAACAATTAAATATGCAAGAGAAAATAAGATTCCATTTTTGGGAATTTGCTTAGGAATGCAAATGGCTGTTGTTGAATATGCAAGAGATGTTCTAGGTTTAAAAGATGCAAATTCACAAGAATTTGATGAAAATTCAAAAGATCAAGTAATTCATATTATGGAAAATCAAAAATCAGTAAACAAAAAAGGTGGAACTATGAGGCTTGGAAGTTATCCTTGTGTTATTAAAGAAGGAACTTTGGCTGAAAAAATTTATGGTACAAGAGAAATTGCTGAAAGACATAGACATCGTTTTGAGTATAATAATGATTATAAAGAAAGACTTGAAAATGCAGGTTTGATTTGCTCAGGTACTTCTCCTGATGGTGAATTGGTTGAAATTGTTGAGCTTTCTCAAAATGAACATCCATTTTTTATTGCAGGTCAATTCCATCCAGAGTTGAAGTCTAGACCTAATAAACCAGCTCCTTTGTTTGTTGAATTAGTAAGAGTTGCAAAAAATAGATAATATTTGATATAAAAAATTTACATAATTTGCAAATCTGATAGAAATATGATATAATTAAAACGTAATAAAAATTTTATATTTATGGAGGAAATACAGATGAAAAAAAATCCAAACGACAATTACTGCATTACTGAAAATGAAATAATACTAGAGGATGATGATACGGGAAACCAGCTAATATTTTTCATAGACAAAGAAAATGGATTAGTAATACGGTCATTTATGGAAGATGAGATAAACTTCATAATCAACCAATATGACAATATAACAGCAAGTGAAAAAAGGCGTAAGAAAAGGGAATTAAATGAGGAACTTCCAAAAGAGAAATCTCAGTATAATTACTTTGTTGTTGAAAAAATTGAAGGAGAAAATTTAAAAAGAAAAAAACTGAATACACTCTATGGACTTCCGAGGACAGCGATAGGACTAGGAGAAAGGTATTGGAGTGGTAATGGATTAACAAACTTTGGTGAAAGAATTGAATTGCATATATATGACAAATATCAACAATATACAATTCCTTCACAAATATCTTTAATAAAACTGACACAAAAGTTAGGATTAAAAGGTCGAGCATATATAGAAAAATGACCTCCATCAAAGAGCCTAGAGTATTCTAGGCTCTTTTTCTTGATTTAAAAGTAAACTATTAAAAAATATAAAATAAAAAGTTGATTTTATAAAAATGTTCTATAAAAATCAGAATAAACATATAATATAACGTCAAATGTGAATTCTATGTGAATTTTAGCAAACTCTATTGACAATTGCTAAAAAAAGGTATAAATTATTAGCAGTTAAATAAAAAGAGTGCTAACAACAAAATAAAACATTCTTAAATGGAAAAATTAAAGGAGGTAATATCATGATTAAACCATTAGGAAGTAGAGTATTAATAAAAATGAAAGAAGGCGAAGAAACAACAAAAAGTGGAATAATCTTAGCAAGCAGTGCCCAAGAAAAACCACAAATCGCAGAAGTAATAGAAGTAGGACCAGGAGAAAAAATAGACGGAAAAAATGAAGAAATGTATGTAAAAAAAGGAGACAATATAATAGTAAGCAAATATTCTGGAACAGAAGTAAAATATGAAGGAACAGAATATTTAATAGTAAAGCAAGACGATATTTTAGCAATAGTAGAATAAAAAGGTAAGGAGTGAATAAAAATGGCAAAACAAATTAAATTTGGAGAAGATGCAAGAAAATCTTTATTAGAAGGAGTTAATAAATTAGCTGATACAGTTAAAGTTACATTAGGACCAAAAGGAAGAAATGTAGTATTAGACAAAAGTTTTGGAGCACCACTAATTACAAATGATGGTGTTACAATAGCAAAAGACATTGAATTAGAAGATAAATTTGAGAACATGGGAGCAAGACTTGTAAAAGAAGTTTCAGAAAAAACAAATGATGTTGCAGGTGATGGTACTACAACAGCAACAGTTTTAGCTCAAAGTATGATTAAAGAAGGAGTTAAAAATGTAGCAGCAGGAGCTGACCCAATGGCAATGAAAAGAGGAATTGACAAAGCTGTTAATTCAGCAGTTGAAGAATTGAAAAAAATAAGTGTTCCAGTAAATGGAAAAGAGGATATAGCAAGAGTTGCAAGTATATCTGCAAACAATGATGAAGTTGGAGAATTAATTGCAGAAGCTATGGAAAAAGTTTCAAAAGATGGAGTCATCACAATCGAAGAATCAAAAACATCAAATACAGAATTAAATGTAGTTGAAGGTATGCAATTTGATAAAGGCTATGTATCTCCATATATGGTAACAGATACAGAAAAAATGGAAGCAGTTGTTGATAATCCATATATTTTAATTACAGATAAGAAAATAAGTAATATTCAAGAAATATTACCATTACTAGAAAACTTGATGCAACAATCAGGAAAATTAGTAATAATCTGTGACGACATAGAAGGAGAGGCACTTTCAACATTAGTTCTTAATAAATTAAGAGGTGTATTAAATGTTGTAGCAGTTAAAGCACCTGGATTTGGTGATAAGAGAAAAGCAATGCTTCAAGATATAGCGATTTTAACAGGTGGAGAAGTTATAACATCAGATTTAGGACTTGAATTAAAAGATACACAAATTGAACAATTAGGTAGAGCAAGACAAGTAAAAGTTCAAAAAGAAAATACAATAATTGTTGATGGAGCAGGAGATAAACAACAAATTGCTGATAGAGTAGGACAAATAAAAGCCCAAATAAATGAAACTAAGAGTGAATATGACAAAGAAGGATTACAAGAAAGACTTGCTAAAATGGCAGGAGGAGTTGCAGTAATTGAAGTTGGTGCAGCAACTGAAACTGAAATGAAAGATAAAAAATTAAGAATTGAAGATGCACTTTCTGCAACAAAAGCAGCAGTTGAAGAAGGGATAGTTGCAGGTGGTGGAACAGCATTAATAAATGTAGCACCAGCAGTTGAAAAAACAGTAAATGAATTAACAGGTGGAGAAAAATTAGGTGCAACAATAGTATTAAAGGCATTAGAAGAACCTGTAAAACAAATAGCAAGAAATGCAGGATTAGAGCCAGCTGTAATTGCTGATAATGTTAAAAAATCAGAAGTTGGTGTGGGATTTGATGCAAGTAAAGAAGAATATGTTGATATGAAAAAATCAGGAATTGTAGATCCAACAAAAGTTACAAGAAGTGCTTTACAAAACGCAGCATCAATTGCATCAATGGTTATTACAACAGAAAGCTTAGTTACAGATATTCCAGAAAAAGATTGTCATTGTGGTCATGATAATGGAATGGGTGCAGCAGGAATGGATGGAATGTATTAATAAAAATCCACGAAAAATGTACAAAAACTTAATGTACAAAAAAATAAGCAAAAAAATTTAAAAAATTTTAAAAAACTCTTGACAGTTATAAAAAAATCATTTATAATCTATAACTGTCAGGAACAATGCAGGTGTAGTTCAATGGTAGAACCTCAGCCTTCCAAGCTGATGACGTGGGTT
>OHAQ01000660.1_pt1 | contig 27466 bp, 35 predicted proteins | sample 1577111 | NCBI WGS metagenome assembly OHAQ01 (sample SAMEA3541549, study PRJEB24748) | human gut metagenome | biome: human gut; feature: human-associated habitat; material: faeces | place: China | collected 2012 | reverse complement strand
AAGCCTGGTTTCAGGTAATAAGAAATACCCCTGGTTATTGTTCACTTAAAAGTATAATTTGTAATTCAAATCCTGAGCCTGTAAAACGGGGAGTAACATATTCTATTCTGAAGAGAATAAAAGTCGTGATGCGATGTATCAAGCCCGGATTGTAATCCCAGATTAACATAGATCACAAAACAACTTATTCTTCACTAACGTGAAGATAAATATCGTTGTATGCCTTATCACGACTACGAATACCAGCAAGATACAACTGACATACGGAAAGATACCATGTTTTTTACTCCCGAAAATAACGCTAAAAAGCTACTTCCCCATCGTTTGTCCTTAGTATTGTCAGCGCCAACAATGTGGGCTGACATGATAAAGCTGTCTAGGAAAACGTTCGCCTCCTCAGCGGACAATCCAAATGGTGATTGTCTCTATTAAACGTTTATTTTGAAGGTCGACTGAATAAGGTGATGACGCTGTAGAATTTTTCACGTGCCACAGAATTTTTGAACGCTTTCTCTTACAATATTTCAATGTTTCTATCAGTATTCACCGGAAGAAGTCATCGACCAAATCATCCCAGTCGTCTCGCACCACTGACCATTCATGGTTGACATGTGGTGGAAATCCGCTTCTACAGTAACCATTTTTTATTCGCAAAACCGAACACGCCATACGGATAGCTGTTAACTGGCATGCCGAGGCAGTTGTTATTTATATTTAGTTTTGTCAATAATCTTTATTTTTTGTAAAAGGCAAATATAAATTATTCTCATTATTGTTTGTATTTGTGTATTGTCTTGCCGGTTAACATGATCGGAGATTAGTAATATGCGAATAACCACTCTGGCTTCCGTAGTCATTCCCTGTCTCGGATTTTCAGCCAGCAGCATAGCTGCTGCAGAGGATGTGATGATTGTCTCGGCATCCGGCTATGAGAAAAAGCTGACTAACGCAGCCGCCAGTGTTTCTGTGATTAGCCAGGAGGAATTGCAGTCCAGCCAGTACCACGATCTGGCGGAGGCTCTGAGATCAGTAGAGGGTGTGGATGTTGAAAGTGGTACGGGTAAAACCGGTGGGCTGGAAATCAGCATCCGGGGAATGCCAGCCAGTTACACGCTGATACTGATTGATGGTGTTCGTCAGGGCGGAAGCAGTGACGTGACTCCCAACGGTTTTTCTGCCATGAATACCGGGTTCATGCCCCCTCTGGCCGCCATTGAGCGTATTGAGGTTATCAGGGGGCCGATGTCCACACTGTATGGCTCTGATGCGATGGGCGGTGTGGTGAATATCATTACCAGAAAGAATGCAGACAAATGGCTCTCTTCCGTCAATGCAGGGCTGAATCTGCAGGAAAGCAACAAATGGGGTAACAGCAGCCAGTTTAATTTCTGGAGCAGTGGCCCCCTTGTGGATGATTCTGTCAGCCTGCAGGTACGCGGTAGCACACAACAGCGTCAGGGCTCATCGGTCACATCACTGAGCGATACAGCAGCCACGCGTATTCCTTATCCCACGGAGTCACAGAATTATAATCTTGGTGCACGTCTTGACTGGAAGGCGTCGGAGCAGGATGTGCTCTGGTTTGATATGGATACCACCCGGCAGCGTTATGATAACCGGGATGGGCAACTGGGGAGTCTGACGGGGGGATATGACCGGACCCTGCGCTATGAGCGGAACAAAATTTCAGCTGGCTATGATCATACTTTCACCTTCGGAACATGGAAATCGTATCTGAACTGGAACGAGACAGAAAATAAAGGTCGTGAGCTCGTACGCAGTGTACTGAAGCGCGACAAATGGGGGCTTGCCGGTCAGCCGCGGGAGCTTAAGGAATCGAACCTTATCCTGAATTCATTACTGCTTACCCCTCTGGGAGAATCTCATCTGGTTACGGTGGGGGGCGAGTTTCAGAGCTCGTCCATGAAAGACGGAGTTGTCCTTGCCAGCACAGGTGAAACTTTCCGGCAGAAAAGCTGGTCGGTATTTGCTGAGGATGAGTGGCATCTCACGGATGCACTTGCGCTGACTGCGGGCAGCCGCTATGAACATCATGAGCAATTCGGGGGACACTTCAGTCCGCGTGCATATCTGGTCTGGGATGTGGCAGATGCCTGGACGCTGAAAGGCGGTGTGACCACGGGATATAAGGCACCCAGAATGGGGCAGCTACATAAAGGGATTAGTGGTGTGTCCGGGCAGGGAAAAACAAATCTACTTGGTAACCCCGACCTGAAGCCGGAAGAGAGCGTCAGTTATGAGGCTGGGGTGTATTACGATAACCCCGCCGGTCTGAATGCCAATGTCACAGGTTTTATGACTGACTTCTCCAACAAGATTGTCTCTTATTCCATAAATGATAACACCAATAGCTATGTAAACAGCGGAAAGGCCCGGTTGCACGGTGTGGAATTTGCCGGCACATTGCCGCTGTGGTCAGAGGATGTCACGCTGTCACTGAATTACACCTGGACCCGAAGTGAACAACGTGATGGTGATAACAAAGGTGCGCCGCTGAGTTATACCCCTGAACACATGGTGAATGCGAAACTGAACTGGCAGATCACCGAAGAGGTGGCATCATGGCTGGGTGCCCGTTATCGCGGGAAAACACCACGTTTCACCCAGAATTATTCGTCACTGAGCGCTGTACAGAAGAAAGTGTATGATGAGAAAGGAGAATACCTGAAAGCCTGGACGGTGGTGGATGCAGGTCTGTCGTGGAAGATGACGGATGCCCTGACGCTGAATGCTGCGGTGAATAACCTGCTCAACAAGGATTACAGTGACGTGAGCCTGTACAGTGCCGGTAAGAGTACGCTGTATGCCGGTGATTACTTCCAGACGGGATCATCAACAACAGGATATGTGATACCTGAGCGAAATTACTGGATGTCGCTGAACTATCAGTTCTGATAATAACAAAACGCTATCACTGACGGTAGAATACGTTGCCACTGCAACTCCTGGCGGAACAGTGGCAACGTATTAGGTTAAGTGCATTTCCGATCCGCTAATGAGATTTCGTTACCAACAACTAATATCGTCACAGGAAATGCACGGATTATTTTTAACTTATCATTTACATACTTGTCCAGAGTGTAAGCGCACCGTGAAGGACGTGGGGTAAAAATTAGTTTACAGAGAGAGTGACGTTCCAGGGCAACAACTCTTTCATGCGGTTGGCAGGCCAGGTGTTGATTACACTGATCACGTGGCGTAGCCACGTTTCCGGCTCGATTCCGTTAAGTTTGCAGCTACCGATCAGGCTGTACATCACTGCCGCACTCTCTGTCGTTGGATGGCGGACAGCAAGTCCGGTTCTGAGGAAGGGCCCGTCCGGGTAACCGGCGGGTCTACTCACCTCATCCCCCTACAACCACTCCCATTCGTTTAAGTATTTTTAAACCTGCTTCCTGTGGTATCTTTATAGATAAGATCCTGTTTATCTCAGGATTTATATCGAGGCCTTCTGTCATTGAAAAATCACAGTGAGACAAATCAGAATGTCTGAACTCTGTATTATTAAACGCTGAACCTGTAAAATCAGATTTACGAAGGTCTGTTTCCTCAAATAAACAATCACGGAAGTGACTGGATAAAAAAATAGATTTCTGTAACCTTAAACCAATAAAATCAACAAATCTCAAATCACAACTTACAAGAGAAAAAGTACAAGGAAACATAATGTCTGCTGCATTAACTCCTTGTAACAAACAATCTTTGAATTCACAGTCAATAAGTTTAAAAAAGTTAAGTTTTAAATTCTTTATTGAGCAGTTTACGAAGCGACATTTTTCGAACTCACAATCGCGAAACTTAAAATTGTCAAGCTGTATTCGTTCAAATATACAATTATAATAATTTACACCTGATAATTCACCTTCATTGAGGTGTCGTTGTGTGATTCTTTTTTCTGTTATATCCATGTCTCAGTCCCCTGTTCCCATAACTTCTTTAACAAATGCCTTTTCTGGAGTTGTTTCATTATTAGATTGAATAAAATCACTCATATCAGAATAACGATTTATACCATTTTTTGAAAGCATATAGAAGGGGATTTTATCTCTTGTTAGTTCATCAAAAATATGAGTTGAGAAAAATACCGTTTTCCCGTCTGCGGTGATCTTATTTATCAGTTCCCATAACATCATTCTGTACTGAATATCAATGCCTACAGTTGGTTCATCCAGTAAAAATAAACGGGCATTTTTGCAAAGCGTTAGCATCAAAGATATGATAAGCCAACGCTTCTCCCCATAACTTACCGTGTAAGTCCTTTTACGACTTATTTTATCATAGCGAATAAAAAAATTATCATTCCATTTATGATTAAGCTCTGCCCATGCCTGTTTTTTAGTTAACTTATTGAAGCAACAAATCAAATCAAGAACCTCCTCATTCCTTAGTGTACCTGAAAGATTTATGACTTGAGGTAGACTTACTAATTCTCCACCAGAGAAATTACGCTTGAGGGTCCCCTCATAATTACTTACTCCGCCCTTGATCGATAGGAATTTAAATCCCCAAAAGACTAAAAAAGCACCACAAAACGGATGTTTCTTCAACACCCCTTGTGCACCATATGAGCGGAAACGACGATTAAACAGGATGACACTGATTGATACAGGGTATGAATGGCGGTTTTTTGCTCCGTTCCCGGTAAAATGGACGCAACTTCCCCTCTGCGGCTCTCAGCCGCACACCTGCTGTCGTGCCAGTCGCTCATGTATCAGGACCAGCTCTGCCAGTCGGTAACCCCGCTTCAGCCCCGTAAAACGCATCTGACTTCCGCACAGAATGCACTTCAGCGGGTCAACCTTCAGTAACCTCTGATACATCCCTCTCCACCTGATTTGTATCGCTGTTTTTCTCACTGTCTCCGTTATGGCGTACACCACCTCTTCCAGTAACCGGCGCTTCACCGGACTCAGGAAACCGTAGTACCTCACCATACGGTGCTACATGCCAGGAGAACCTTTCCATGAACTCATCGCCACTCATCACCAGGTATTCTTCCCGTTTTGTCCGGTGGCTGTTGTAACGCAGACCAATTTCATCCTGACCTGCATAGTGCTCCAGACGGCTCATCGGCACCGGCGGCTTTTTCAGGTAAGAGCCAGAGTACACTGCCACATGTGTGGCGTTATCCATCACCCTGGATACGTTGACATTCCAGCCCCGCCGGTAATGACTGTCCAGGAAGCGATTCCAGTCCCGTTTGCTGTTTCCTTCCACTGCCAGTTCATCCGGTATTACCTGCTCCGGGTATTTCCGGGACAGTAGCCGCGTTATCCGGTAACGCCACATGCTCATCACCTTACGGGCGTAAAAATGAAGGTTTTTCCAGGAGTGACCTGACGTCACGCCTCCGGCTGTTGTCGACAGGTGAATGTGCGGATGCCACTGCTGGTCTCGTCCCCATGTGTGGATTACCGTGAATATCCCCGGCTCCACATCTGCCTGGCGGCAGATTTCCAGTATCACATCCGCAGCAATGCGGCTCATCTCTGCCAGTAACCACCTGTTGTGGAACACCAGGGGCCAGTACTGGCACGGAAGCGTGAACACAATATGCTGCCACGGGCAGTCGGGGACCAGACTCAGCAGATACTGTATCCACTGTGTGCCGGCCTTCACTCCGCAGTGCGGACAGGAGCGGCTTTTACACCGGAAGCAGACCTTTTTGGTGTGGCAACAGTCCGGTGACGAACAGCACCATTGCGTGTAGCCCATCAGCGTGGTCCCGCATGCCATGATTTTTGTCACTGACTCAGTCACCACCGGACGCACTGAACCTTCCGGCTGTTTCTCCAGCCAGTTAAGCCAGCGGTTACCCTGCTGAAAAATATCGGCAAAACGGGGAAGCATCAGACGGGTGGGGTAACGCCATCCGGCCAGTGAACTGTGCCGCATTCCGGGCAGTACATACCACCGGCACTGATACCGGCAAGAATGGTTGCAAACTCCCGCTCCGTACAGCGGGCTATTTCCGGATACCCTTCGTCATCGACACGAACAAACCAGAAGACCAGCTTTTTGTTTCCTGCATCCAGAAAGAACGGAATACCCAGGTCAGCGCAGCACTCAACGGCATCGTCAAAATTATCAAAGCGCAGAACTTCAGCGTCTTCTTCGTCAAAAAAATCATCCGGATGAAGTTTCACAACATAGCGGGGAAGTTTGCTTCTTTGTGGTGCGGGTTTGCGTTTACGGGGTTTAGCTGAACGGGCCATATAACTACCTGAAAGACAATGACATTATCTTTTTTTATAACGGTAATTCCAGGCCATGACAAGCCGCAGCCGCCAGGCTGCCTACTCGGGTAAACAAGCATCCGAACTTTCTAAGGAGCTGGCTTCTGTATCTCAAGGGAAACAAATTAAGAGTGTGGATGATGCACTGAACGCTTTTGATAAATTCCGTAATAATCTGAACAAGAAATATAGCATACAAGATCGCATGGCCATTTCTAAAGCCCTGGAAGCTATTAATCAGGTCCATATGGCGGAGAATTTTAAGCTGTTCAGTAAGGCATTTGGTTTTACCGGAAAAGTTATTGATCGTTATGATGTTGCTGTGGAGTTACAAAAGGCTGTAAAAACGGACAACTGGCGTCCATTTTTTGTAAAACTTGAATCACTGGCAGCAGGAAGAGCTGCTTCAGCAGTTACAGCATGGACGTTTTCCGTCATGCTGGGAACCCCTGTAGGTATTCTGGGTTTTGCAATTATTATGGCTGCTGTGAGTGCGCTTGTTAATGATAAGTTTATTGAGCAGGTCAATAAACTTATTGGTATCTGACACATAATGATGCCCTTTCATTTTCCTGAAAGGGCTTTGCAGAATATAAAAATTAAGTAAATGGCAACCACAGGAACTGATATAACGAAACAGAATAATTCAAATATAGCAGTTAAGCTTCCGCCAACTGGATTTGTAAAGAAGTCTTTTTGCCAGAATTCTTTCCCTGTAAACCTTATTACCATTTTCTGTATTATCCTCATTGAAAAAGGAAAAGTAATGGCACTGATAATGCATCCGATGAACGCATAAAACATTCTTGCATTTTCCTGGTTATCTTTCCATCCCAGATAAAAAACTGTAAGAATAATGAGGCTTGGTATCAGGCTCTTCAGTAAATACTTTACAGATATATCCAGTTTCATCTGGTTTCTCCTTTATTGTTATCGTGTACCGGTGCGTGACAACATAATCACAGCATGATAATAATAATCAATAACAATAAGCTGTGTCACGTTTACATCATGGAACGGAGGTGCTCCTGTGACCTTTGAGCAGAAAAAAGCACGGGCCATTGCCCTGATGGACAGCAAAAAGATGTGGCGGAGCAATTATGCCCCTCCTCTTCTGCGTATTCTCTGGCGGCTGGGTATCCGGCTTCCGCCATTACCCTTTATGCCGTTCTGGCAGGTCACGGTGCTGACGGGGGGCTTATGGGGCATTTCCTGGGGATGTGCAATGTGGTTTATCTACTGGGGGCCGTCAGGAATGGTAGCAGGTGAGGCCATTATTATAAGTATCACGAATGGTTTTTTGTACGGACTGCTTATGGCCTCTCTCCACTGGTGGCGCAGGAAAGTTAACCGGCTGCCACCATGGGATGATGTGTAAACCGTGCAGGCATGTTTTTACGGGTTGGTGCTTTCATTAACCTGCACACGAACCTCCATTCCTGCATCGTGACAGGCCTGCAGCCACTGCGCCACTTCCAGTGGATCGCCCTCCCGGCGTACCACTCTGCCTTCTTTATTCCATAACTGCAGACAGGTGCTGCCGTCGAGACGCACCACAAAATCCCCACGGCAGGCCTGATACGTCATGCCGTTCAGCTCCACCGCCAGATCAGTGGCAGAAGTGCCGTCTGCGGGCAGACCTGTTGCCGGGACCAGCGGCAGTACGACGACTTCTGCCGCACGCTGTTCTTCCCGGAGGCGGTCCTGTTCTGCCAGCAGCAGAGGCTGTGCCACGGCCCGGCCGGCGTCCGTCAGCTCCACTGCCAGCTGCAGGTTTAGAGCGCGCAGGGTACGCAGCCAGCCGGCATCCTCCAGACGACGGCAGGAGGCGCGCAGGTTTGGCCCGTAGACCGGGGCTTCCCCGCTTCGCTCCAGCACCCGTTCCAGGTCCCGCGTCAGCACGGGGCCCGGCCGTTTTTCATCAAGCGCAGCCAGCACAATCAGCACTCTCCGCTGCAGTGGCGACGGTCGGCGGCTCTGGGTCATTACCTGTCATCCTCCGGCCAGATGAGCTTTCTGAGGCGCTGAAAGTCGGCGTCAATGAGCTCCTGTCTCTTTATGGCATTCATTGAGGCATAGCCATTTATGGCCAGTTCATGCCAGAAGATCAGCACGGCTCCGGCTTTGGCTGACTCGCAGAGATAAATTGCGCCCTGGCTGTCCAGATTGCATTCCCGGATGCGTCGTTCCGCAAACCGGGTCAGTTGTTCATAGCTGAGTGAAAACACCCGTTCTTCATCCATCCTGCACACTCCATCTGATAATGTTCTGACAGGTAAAAATCATATTATATATGATTTATTGGTTATTGAATTCTTATAATATCAGATATGATTTACCATAAATGATAAAAATCATATCTGATATGATTTTGTGTATGTTGCTTAATTATCATATTTCATGCCCGTTCCCCGCCGCGCAGATCCGGTTTCCGGCAGTCACGGATCTTCCTCTCCCGCCGCACAGCGCCATCTCCCGTCAGCACAACATGTAGTGCTGAATTCAGCTGCTGATGACACTATATGTTGTGTCATCTCCCTGACCTGTGATGCGCCGCGCAGGGGCGGAAAACAGTGATATGATGATTTTCTCAGCGTGGTACACTTCCGGAAAGTTGTGATATTCATGAAAGTCGGATCTGACGGAAACGGGAATGCGATAATTACGGTTTGTTTTTATAAGTCAGATTTTGATTTTTATTGGTTAACATAACGCAAGGTAAAATAAATAAGGCTTACTAAAAGTAAGATAACAGTATGTGTATTTACGCGCTGATTTTTGCATCATAATAATATATACTTATATGCATACCCGAAGTATGTCAAAAAGAGGTGTGCTATGAAGCAGCGTATTACAGTGACAGTTGACAGCGACAGCTATCAATTGCTCAAGGCATATGATGTCAATATCTCCGGTCTGGTAAGCACAACCATGCAGAATGAAGCCCGTCGTCTGCGTGCCGAACGCTGGAAAGCGGAAAATCAGGAAGGGATGGTTGAGGTCGCCCGGTTTATTGAAATGAACGGCTCTTTTGCCGATGAGAACAGGGACTGGTGAAATGCAGTTTAAGGTTTACACCTATAAAAGAGAGAGCCGTTATCGTCTGTTTGTGGATGTTCAGAGTGACATTATTGACACGCCCGGGCGACGGATGGTGATCCCCCTGGCCAGTGCCCGCCTGCTGTCAGACAAAGTCTCCCGTGAGCTTTACCCGGTGGTGCATGTCGGGGATGAAAGCTGGCGCATGATGACCACCGATATGGCCAGTGTGCCGGTCTCCGTTATCGGGGAAGAAGTGGCTGATCTCAGTCACCGCGAAAATGACATCAAAAACGCCATTAACCTGATGTTCTGGGGAATATAAATGTCAGGCTCCGTTATACACAGCCAGTCTGCAGCCAGGGTACCGGCAGTGTATTCTGCCGGACAGTCTCCACAACTTCCTGTTGTCATTGATTATCCGGCAGCTCTGGCACTTCGCCAGATGTCGATGGTTCATGATGAACTGCCGAAATATCTGCTGGCTCCGGAAGTGAGTGCCCTGCTCCATTACGTCCCGGATCTGCGCCGCAAGATGCTGCTGGCCACACTGTGGAACACCGTGTGCGCGCATTAATGAAGCACTGGCGCTGACGCGGGGGGATTTTTCGCTCGCGCCTCCGTATCCGTTTGTGCAGCTGGCCACTCTGAAGCAGCGGACCGAAAAAGCCGCCAGGACGGCAGGAAGAACGCCTGCCGGACAGCAGACTCACCGGCTGGTTCCGCTCTCCGACTCCAGGTACGTCAGTCAGCTGCAGACGATGGTGGCAACGCTGAAAATTCCTCTGGAACGGCGTAATAAACGAACAGGCAGGACAGAGAAAGCGCGGATCTGGGAAGTGACGGACAGAACGGTCAGGACCTGGATTGGGGAGGCGGTTGCCGCCGCTGCTGCTGATGGTGTGACGTTCTCTGTTCCGGTCACGCCACATACGTTCCGCCATTCCTATGCGATGCACATGCTGTATGCCGGTATACCACTGAAGGTTCTGCAGAGCCTGATGGGGCATAAGTCCATCAGCTCAACGGAGGTCTACACGAAGGTTTTTGCGCTGGATGTGGCTGCACGGCACCGGGTGCAGTTTTTGATGCCTGAGTCCGATGCGGTGTCTATGCTCAAAAGAATTCCATAAGCTCTGACTTTTTTAAATCCCTTTCGGATATCTCATGGATATATAATCGGTATTTCATATTCTGTTGACATGCAGGACCGGTATAGAGTAAAAAAACACCTATTGAGTACCTCTTGGATATCCGAAAGGTGTCTTAGGGGGTCTTTATGGGTATTACATGTGGATTCTGGAGATACACTATGCCTGTTATTGCTAATACGCATCCCAAAGGTGGTGTGGGTAAGACAACTTCATCCGTAAACATTGTTGGTGAAATGAAGTCTGATACAGTTGATCTGGATACTCATACCGGGCTTTCTATCATTCTGGGGCTGAGACCTGAAGGAAAAGAAATTTCCGTGAAAGTACCCAAAACAGTGGATGAGTTAATCGAAATTATGACTCCCTACAAGAACAGCGATAAGACGTTACTTATTGACTGTGGGGGATTTGACTCAGATCTTACCCGTACTGCGATTGCCTTTGCAGACTGCGTTATTGTTCCTTCAAAAGACTCCCTGACTGAACGTATTGGTTTGATGCATTTTGATGGAGTACTGGACGAAATCAGCTCTATCATGGGGACCGATATAACTGCTCACCTGTATCTCTGTAAAGTTAATCCTAACAAGAAGAAATTCCCTAAGCTTGATGCAATCCTGCCATCGTTCAAACATCTGAAGCTGATGAAGAGCCGCATTTCTGCTCGTGCAGAATTTGAGGATGTCATTGAGACTGGGATGGGAATCACTGAGTCTGTTCATGGGCGCTATTCGGCAGGAGGTAAGGAAGTTATTGCCCTGATCGAAGAAATCAATCATCTGATTGAAAATAACAAACAGTAAGGTGTGTCTATTGGGTATCCATATAGTATCCTTTGGGCTTTTAATGGATATCTTTTAAGTATCTAACAAACATCCTGGGTTATCTCATGAGCAAAGCGAAATTTAGTGCACAGGCTGAAAAACTGAAAAACCTGGTGGATTCTGCCAGATTACAAACTTCTTCTTCTGCCGTAACAGCAACAGCCCCGTCTCAGCCAAATGAAGGTGCAGAGGAAGTTTCAGGTCGTCCCGTGGCTGCCAGGACGAAGGCTAAGAATCTTAAGGCCATACCGCTGTCGTATTTTGAAGCTCATGCGGAACTTAAAGCGACCAGTAAAACATCTCTGGATTTTAGCTCATATATTATTGAGGCTATAAGAGAGAAGCTTGAACGTGATGGTGCAATAGGTCAATAAACTATCGGATACCTTAAGGGTATCTGATGTGTGTCTTTTAAATGCGTTATGGGGATTCTTCACGTACCTAAAGAGTCCCCATTAGACATCTTTCTGTTTATGGTGACATGATTCGTCACCGCTTTCCTTTCCTCTCAGTTTCACCATTTCATTCCTTTTCCCTTAACCTGAACCATGATGTCCACGATGTTTTTATATTGCATTTATGTATCACATATAACCTTCATAATGTTTTTGTATCTATGATTTCCTCTGGTCTTAAAGTTGTGTGTACAATGTACATGTAATTTATCGTGTTTTTATGTTGCATTTGTCCTTTCGGAAAGACCGTTTTTTCATTATAATTGAATATACATTGCATGTATGAGGCATGTTTGTTTTTTCTATTTGTTTATGAGCAACGGAGACTGGTTATGAAAATCTTTATTGATGATGGTTCTACCAACATTAAACTTGCCTGGTTGGAGGATGGTGACGTGAAAACGTTAATCAGCCCTAACAGCTTTAAACCGGAATGGTCTTTTAGTTTACTGGATGATGCTGCTCCGGCTAATTACGAGATCGACGGCGAGAAGTTTTCATTTGATCCATTAAGTGCTGATGCTGTCGTAACGACTGAAACACGCTATCAGTACAGTGATGTGAATGTTGTGGCCATTCAGCATGCGCTACAGCAGACCGGCCTGAAAGCGCAGCCTGTTGATGTCATCGTCACATTGCCGATCTCTGAATACCTTGACGCCAACAATCAGAAAAATAAGCAAAACATTGAAAGAAAGAAAAAAAATGTGATGCGTGAAGTACGGGTGCAGGGGAGTGATGCATTTGTTATTCGCAGTGTTTCTGTTCTTCCTGAAAGTATTCCCGCTGGTTTCAGTGTTCTTGCGGGGCTTGAGGATGATGAATCCCTTTTGATCGTAGATCTCGGAGGTACAACTCTTGATGTGTCGCATGTTCGTAGCAAAATGACAGGGATTACAAAAACCTGGTGTGATCCGAATATCGGCGTGTCCCTGATTACATCCGGGGTTAAGGAACAGATGGCTGTACATGCTAATACAAGAGTGAGCTCATTCCAGGCTGACAATATCATTGTGCACCGTAATGAACCTGACTACCTTTCCCGTCGCATTTATAATGCTGAACAGCGTGAGTCTATCATTAATGTTATCAATGAACGGCAGAAGTTGCTTATTAAACGAGTTAATGATGTCATCAGCCGTTTCACCGACTATACACATGTAATGTGTGTTGGTGGTGGGGCTGAAATTGTGGCCGAGGCTGTGAAGAACCTGACTAAGGTTCCTGATGAGCGCTTTTATCTGAGCTCATCCCCGCAGTTTGATTTAGTCATGGGAATGATAAAAATGAAAGGTGGTGTGACTAATGAGTGATGAAAATAAATCCAGACGCTGCTCATTTGAACTTTTCCCGGATGAACGGACAGGAGATAAGATAGCAGATGAGCTCATTGCAAATGAAAAACTGAAGGAGCGGGGACGTTTCATGCGCGCGATGTTAGTTACTGGTGCGGCGTTTGCAGCTATAGATAAACGTCTTCCTTTGCTGATATCGGAGTTACTGACAGAAAATACGACTCTGGATGATATTAATAAGGTGATTTCCAGCGTAATACCAGGTGCTTTTTCGGTTGAAAAGAAATTGCTTGAATTACTGGAAAAACAATCTGGTCTCCATACGTCTGTGGATTGCAGTACTCCTCTTACAGAGCAGAGTCTGTCGAGAAATGACGGTGAAGACCAGACCAGAAGAAACGCTGAAAATATGTTCGGAGATGACTGAACTAACCCAGCCTGGCCAGGGGAATATCTCGCCATTTAGTTGTATAACACTGACTCAACATTTCCCGTTTCATTTGCCATTCAGGGGCGGTTCCTCGCCCCGCAAACCACACTTTCCCTTTTCCCGACTGGTTCAGTTCATCGAGTGTTTTCATTAACTTTTCACTGTTTTTACGGGGCTGGATTTCATCAAATAATCCCGGCTGCGCTATACCCGATGGTGTGAAATCAGCCAGCATGACTCCTGCCTTCATATAGCGGTACCCTTCACGCCAGACATGGTTTAAGGCTCTGCATGCGGCGGCAATAATGTCCCGGCTGTCCTGTGTGGGCAATGGAAGCTTTTCCACAGCGGCATTGCTGTAACAGGGTTCTTTTACTGCAAAGGGGGATGTCCGTACAAATGTCGTCACCTGCCGGCAATACTGACGCTCCCCACGTAGTTTCTCTGCGGCCCGCTCTGCATACTGAACAACAGCCTGGTGCATGGCATCTTTGTCTGTGATTCGTTCACCAAAACTGCGACTACAGACAATCTGCTGTTTTGCCGGTGGTGCTTCTTCCAGGGATATGCTGGACTCGCCGTTGAGTTCGCGTACCGTACGCTCAAGAATGACGCTGAAGTTTTTCCGGATGAATGCCGTGTTAGCCTGCGCCAGCTGCAGTGCTGTGTTAATACCCAGCGCATTCAGCTTTTCCGTCAGTCTGCGTCCTACTCCCCAGACCTCACCAACTGGCTGCAGCCCCAGTAGCTTCAAGATCCGATTACGGTTTTCTGCCGTCAGCGCGACCACACCGGAAAACTGTGGCCATTGCTTTGTTGCCCACTGTGCACTTTTAGCCAGCGTTTTTGTAGGCGCAATGCCCACCCCCATGGTGAGTCCTGTCCAGCTTTTTACCTGTTCCCTGAGCTGATGACCAAAAAACTCCGGAGAGATGCAATGATTTATCCCCCGCAAATCAATGAACATTTCATCAATTGAGTAGGGCTCAACTGCGGGAGAAAGCGACTCCAGAACAGCCATAACCCGTTGGCTCATGCTGTGGTACAGCGCATAATTGCTGGAAAATACATGTATTTTCTTCTCCAGGCGCATTTGTCTCACCTGAAACCAGGGCTGCCCCATTCTGATGCCAAGGGCTTTTGCCTCCGGGCTGCGCGCGATCACACAGCCATCGTTATTGCTGAGTACGATGACCGGTTCGTTGCGAAGGTCCGGGCGGAAAACTTTTTCACATGAGGCGTAGAAACTGTTGATATCAGCCAGTGCAAACATCAGCGTAACTCCCGCGTCCTGTGTATCACGTGAGTGACAACACCAAAAATACAGATGTTTTCCGGATACAGTGTGCGGAACTCCGGGCTGTCTGAAACCGGCTCCAGTGCCGGGCGTGGGCGCAACAGCAGTCGTTTGACGGTGAACTCACCGTCGATCTCAGCGATAACGATGTCCCCGTGTTGTGGTTTTTCGGCCCTGTCCACTACCAGCAGATCACCATTCTGCACGCCAGCCTGGTTCATCGATTCACCGCTGGCGCGCAGAAAGAAGGTGGCTGCAGGTCTGCTGATGCAATAGCTGTTCAGATCCAGTTCCTGCTCAGCATAATCAGTGGCAGGCGAAGGAAAACCGGCCTGGCAACGATCGGCAAACAACGGTCGCACGTAACTGTCATCGCCTGAAGGGTCAGCCGGACGGTGATAAACGGTACTCATGCTGCAGGCAGCCAGCTGTCGTCCTGCCAGATTTCTTCCAGCAGAGACAGACGGGGGCGACGGTGACGCATTCGTCAGGGAGGAACGCGAAGCAATGAACGTTGTATTGCAGGCGCTGGACGGGGAGACGATGTCATGAATATCAGCACAGAAACCCGCGAAATTCTGCGTAATTACAGGGCCGTGATTAATGCGCGGCGTCGTGAATTGGGGCAGAAACCGCTCACCACCGCGCAGATTGTTGATGAAATCTGCGATTTTGTGGCGAATCAGCAGGCGGTTTTCCTCGGTGGTCACTACATCCTTCAGGGCAGCAGAAACAGGTGATACAGGGGCAGGCGGTGGAGGCCGCCTGTCAGCCCGCGCGAAAACCCCTGGCAGGCTGACGCCTGCCGGAAATGCGGGGTGCAGCGCCTGCGGCGCTGCCGGCCCGGCTTTCCGGTCAGAAGGTAGTGTATGGCTGTATGCAGGGAACAGGTGTGATGTTCCGTGACACTGTCACCGTTTCTGGCTGTCTTTTATTGCGCCCACTTCGGCTCCCGGCTGCCTGGCGGCATCCGGTCGTCAGGCCCGACTCCGACAGGCAGCTGCTGGCGCACCCGCCAGTCTCCGCCGAACCCGCTGGCGCGGTTTCGGGCTGTCGCTACGGTCCGATGCGTGAAAACCCGGGCTTGCAGCGACCGTTCCGGTCGCACCGCCCCTGTCGCGCCGTGACCTGCGCTCCCTGCACACCTGACGGTGTGTGAGGAAACTGCGCCTGATGGCGCAGCAGTCCTCCCTCCTGCCGCCACCCCTGCGGCCTGTTTCCCGCTGTGGACTTTCCGGGGGGCAGACGTAACCCCCTCCCGTTCCATCTGTCCAGGGTGAGATGCACCGGCCACAAAATTTTTAGCCATGAACCCGGCTAAAAATTTTGCGTCCGCCCCCGGACAGCTGTCCCGTGAGGCGGTAAACGGGCCCCCATCGGAAAGGTCCACAGCGGGAGAAACCCCGAAGAAGTGGACGGCAGAAGGAGCTTCGCTCCTGTGAAGATGCCTGAACATACCGTGCCGCTCTTTAACAACCTGACCATTTTTTAGCGAACAGAAACAACCCAGTGAAGGAGGTGAGAACGATGTAAATCACGCACAGCGTGAGGGAATGCCGGGAAGGAAAAGGAGGTTAGTGGGTGTGCCAGGGGGTGGGAACACCCCTTTGCACGGATATCAACAACCTTTGTAAGGATATTGATTATGTCACTCAGACAAATCGTAACCCTTGCTGATGCGGTTGTCAAAGGACAACCCACACGCATTCCGCCAATGAAAGGCGACGAATGGCACGAGTTCTGTTGGTGGTTGGACCACCTCAGAGGCTACGCCATGTGATACCAGGGGGCGGAAACGCCCCATTTCACATCATAAGTTTTTACTTCAGGGGGTAACATGACATTTCAGACAACGATAACAGAAGTATGTTCATATATTGGTGATAACTGGATGATTGATCCACATCCCCCGCAGGAACTGCTGGAGGGATATTTTCACTTAATCAGTAAAGAGTATGAAAATCAGCATTTTTCAATGTATGGTTTTATCATGAATGAGACGTTATATATAAAAGGGTGCGTTTTTAATGAACTGAACGGGGACATGATTCATATTCCTCTTAATAAAGACTACAGGGAAATAGCCCGTTTAATAAAATGCAAAGTTATAAGCCAGAAAAAATATCTCTTTGCAGTTGTGCGTAACAGAACTTGAGTCCCCAATTATCAGTGTCGCAGGTAGTCGTGTCTCCTGCGGCATATCTCTCGTCAGGATATTAGAATGAAGAATATGAGTTATGCTGAACATGTCGCTCAAACAATTCTCGGACAGCTGGGGAGCCAGCGATTTGTTGTTATGACCGGCGCTAAAAATCTGGCTTATTTTGATGATAATGGTGAATGCGGTTTATGCTTTCAGTTACCGTCATATTTTGCGAAAAATAATATTAATATTGTCCGGATCAAATTAACGTTTGCCGATGATTACACGGTGACGTTTTACAGCAAACAGGGTTCCCGGATAGCGCAGATATCGGAGCGCGAGGGGATTTATTGCGATCAGCTGCAGTGGCTTTTTACCCGGGAGACCGGGCTGTATACACGACTGTAAATCTGTTCCCTTCTTTCTGCCCGTGGCAGGTGCGTACCGCACGGGCGTATAATTCCGGTGATAATAACTCATGGAGGGAAAGTGAGTAAGAAGAAAACCACCACAACGCCCACGCCGCATGATGCCGCGTTCCGGTCGTTCCTGGCGAATCCCGACATTGCCAGGGATTTTCTGGAACTGCATCTTCCTGCGGAGTACCGGCAGTTGTGCGACCTGTCCACCCTGAAGCTGGAACCCGCCACCTTTGTTGAGCCGGACCTGCATCAGTACGCCAGCGATATCCTCTGGAGCGTGAAAACCACCGGGGGTGAAGATGGTTATGTTTATACGCTCATCGAGCACCAGAGCACAGAAAATCTGTACATGCCTTTTCGCATGTTACGTTACAGTGTGGCGGCGATGCAGAGACATCTGGAGCAGCACAAAACGTTGCCACTGGTCATTCCGGTGCTGTTCTATCACGGTGAGCGCAGCCCGTACCCGTACAGCATGAACTGGCTGGACTGTTTTGAGAATCCGGCGCTTGCGGCTAAAATATACACAAAGCCGTTTCCGCTGGTTGATATCACTGTCGTTGATGACAATGAAATCATGAACCATCGCCGGATGGCCGCACTGACGCTGCTGATGAAGCATATCCGCCATCGTGACATGATGGAGCTGCTGGACAAACTCCCGCAGGTCATGGTGGAAATTTCAGACGAGCAGGTGCGTGTTCTGATTCATTACATCGTTAACGCAGGGGACTCTGTATCACCGGAATTTATGCGGGCGCTGGCTGAGCGTCTGCCGCAGCATGAGGATAAACTGATGACTATCGCAGAACGTCTTGAGCAAAAAGGTCGCCAGGAAGGCAGGATGGAAGGACGCATGGAAGGACGCATGGAAGGACGCATGGAAGGAGCGCTTGAAAAAGCCCTGGCTATTGCGTGCCAGCTTCAGAAAATGGGGATGACGCCGGAGCAGATTAAGCAGGCTACCGGACTTTCCGATGACGAACTGAAGAACATCACTCACTGATGAGAACCACAAAGCCCGGCAAAATGCCGGGTTTTTTTGTCAGCAGGAGCAGAGCAAACAGCATGACGATTGCAGAACGTCTTATACAGAAAGGTTTCGACGAAGGTTTTAAGAAAGGTGCGCTTGAAGTGGCGCGGGAAGCAGCCTGCCGGCTGCGGGATATGGGCTGGACGCCGGAACGGATTCAGGAGGCAACCGGACTTTCCGGTGAAGAACTGAAAAAGCTGTTTCCTGATGAGCAGTAGCCTGGCATTCAGCCAGGCTGTGAATCACGCTCACACATCCTCTGCTGTTTCCCCCAGTTCATTTTCCAGTCGCCTGATGATATCTGCCTTACGCATCCCCTGCATGTGAGGCAGCAGGTCACGGACTGAAAGTGCCTGGGTGGTCCTCCAGACGGTGACATCCACCTGTTCCGCATTTTCCCAGGCGTGCCATGTTCTCTGCGTCACGCCAAATTCTCTGGCCGCTTTTTCGCGTGACCAGAGCATGCTTTTTCGCCAGATTCGCAGTTCCCAGCCGGTCATAAAACACCTTTGAAAAAGTGAAAAAACTTCACTTTATTTTATCATCATAGTCACCAAGTCAGCGCGATAAATAAGAGTGAAAAAGTGAAGAAATTTCATTTTTTTAGTTGTAGGTGTCGTGCTGTTTTCTCTGTTTTCACCTGTGCGGGAGTGGGCGTCAGTGACCACCACATGCCATTGTTGTGCCGTCGTTTTTCTTCAGTCGCGCCGGATGCGGCGCTCCCTGCACACCTGACGGTGTGTAAGGCCACTGCGCCTGATGGCGCAGCTGTCTCTGCCTGTCTGCCGCCGCACTGCGGCCTGTTCTCCGCAGACGGACTTTCCGGGGGAACATACACGACCACATCCCGTTTCAGTTATCCAGGGGAGAGATGTACCAGCCACAAAACTTTTTGCCGCAGGCGTCAAAAACTTTTGCGTCTGCCCCCGGACAACTGTCCCGTGACGTGGTGAGCATCCCCCGTCGGAAAGGTCCACTGCGGGGAAATCCCCGAAGACCCGGACGGCAGAAGGAGCTTCGCTCCTCCGGGAAATGACCTGGCTGACCCGGCAGTCGTGACGATGAGGAGACAATGTGATGAATCAGACTTTACCCACTGCTGACCTGAATACTGCCGGCACGACAGATGTTATTCCGTCTGTGGCTATCGACCGCATCATCGCGCAGCGTAACGAAGGTATTGCACTGTTCATGCAGGCGATGGAATGCCTGGCGACAGCGCGCAGGATTCTGCTCGATGCTTCCGGTGACATTTTTCTCTACAGGTTTGAAGACTGTGTGACTGACTCCGTTCGATGCATGGATAAACCGGAAGAAGCAAAAAGGAATATCACCCGTCTTGCCGACCGTAAAATCTGGGACCGCCTGATGGCGGATACGGGGATGTACACCTTCATGAGTTCATGCCAGCGTGATGAGTGGAACAGCCAGCTGATGAGCGACACCTGTCCTGAAATCACCCTGGACAATGTACTGGCAACTTTTCGCCATCTGAATGCCAGCAAGATGCAGACATTTGAACATGGACTGATTGATGTCTACCGGAAATTGTCATGGGATTACAGAACCAATAATCCCTGCCGTCTGGGCAAGAAAATCATTATTGAAAACCTGCTGTACCGCTGGAGTAACGGGCGTGTGACGCTGGACTGCAGCGGACGGGAGGCACTGGATGACCTGGTACGTCCGTTTTATCTACTGGAGGGACGCAACGTTCCTGACTTCAGGAACAGCATCGGGGCGCAGTATGGTGAATATCTCGGGAACGGCGATAATATCGGTGAGTTGTTTGAAGGGGAATATTTTACGGTGCGTGGCTACCAGAAAGGGACCGTACATATTGTCTTTAAGTGTCCTGACCTTGTTGAAAAACTGAATGATATTATTGCACGTCATTATCCTGGTGCATTGCCGCCACGAGTCTGATCAAACAGAAAAGCCCTGGTATTTATGCCGGGGCTTTTTTTTTCTGTAATCATCATAATCTCAGAACACGATGTGACATTGTCACATCAATTGTTGTTCATATCGATGCCATCTTTCCTGCCTGAATCTGTCTTTTTAGGTGCTGTTTTAGAGGAAGAACGGCGGGATGGTTTTTTCGATTCTGCTTCCCGAATAATGTCACGAAGTGCTTTCTCTCCTACTTCATACCCTGCATTTTTGAGCGTGTCACGAACATCTGCCAGTGTATAACCCTTTGTCCTTACCAGGATAATGATGTCATCACGAATGGCATCAAGAAAATCACGCAATGTTTTCCGTTGAGCGGTGAGGTCTGGCAATTCCGATAAAGCAGCTTTTGCCAGCTGGATGTCATCATCTGAGTAAAATTTTTTAGACGCCATTGGCACTTTCTCTCCGTTTAATGTTGAAGCCTGATTTTATCATCAAAAACTGACTCCTGGCAGGGCTGCGCCCTGCCTCTGCCGTCTGCATAAGACTATGATGCACAAAAATAACAGGCTATAATGGCCTGAAAAACGGGACAGGATGTGCATTTGTCGGACCGCGCACGCGCAATCAGACAAATGCCACCTGGTCAGGGCTTTGCCCCGACACCCCGGTAAGGAGCAGACCATGAGTGAGAAGAAAACCCGAACGGGCAGTGAGAACAGGAAGAGAATTGTAAAATTCACGGCGAGATTCACGGAGGATGAGGCTGAAATCGTAAGAGAAAAAGCGGAGTCAAGTGGACAGACGGTTTCAACATTTATACGAAGTTCTTCACTGGATAAGGTGGTTAACTGCCGTACTGACGACCGTATGATTGATGAGATTATGCGTCTTGGCCGCCTTCAGAAGCATCTGTTTGTGGAGGGAAAACGCACTGGTGATAAGGAGTATGCAGAGGTTCTTGTTGCCATTACTGAATATGTCAATGCTCTGCGAAGAGACTTAATGGGACGCTGAGATAACTGCTGATGAATGCCATTATTCCGCACAAAAGACGTGACGGCAGGTCTTCCTTTGAAGACCTGATTGCGTACACGTCTGTGCGGGATGATGTGCAGGAAAATGAGCTCACAGAAGACAGCGAAATCAAGAGTGATGTCCCTCACCGCAACCGTTTCAGACGGCTTGTTGATTATGCAACACGCCTGCGTAACGAAAAATTTGTCTCCCTGATTGATGTGATGAAAGACGGCAGTCAGTGGGTAAATTTCTATGGCGTAACCTGTTTCCATAACTGCAATTCACTGGAAACAGCTGCTGAAGAGATGCAGTACAAGGCGGACAAAGCTGTTTTTTCCCGTAATGATACAGACCCCGTTTTCCACTACATTCTTTCCTGGCCTGCGCATGAAAGCCCGCGTCCTGAGCAGCTTTTTGACTGTGTGCGTCACACACTGAAATCCCTTGAACTCTCAAAACATCAGTACGTGGCTGCCGTTCATACGGACACGGATAACCTGCATGTACATGTCGCAGTGAATCGTGTTCATCCTGTTAGTGGTCATATTAATCGTCTTTCCTGGAGTCAGGAAAGGCTCAGCCGTGCATGTCGTGAACTTGAACTTAAGCACGGATTCGCGCCTGATAATGGCTGCTTTGTGCATGCACCCGGCAACCGTATTGTGCGCAAAACAGCGCTGGTACGTGAGCGCCGTAATGCCTGGCGACGCGGGAAAAAGCAGACGTTCAGGGAATATATTGCGCAGATGTCGATTGCCGGGCTGCGTGAAGAGCCCGCACAGGACTGGTTGTCTTTGCATAAACGGCTGGCCAGTGATGGTCTGTATATCACGATGCAGGAAGGGGAACTGGTGGTGAAGGATGGCTGGGACAGAGCGCGGGAAGGTGTTGCACTCAGTTCGTTCGGACCGTCATGGACAGCTGAAAAACTGGGGCGGAAACTGGGGGAATATCAGCCTGTACCGACAGATATTTTCAGTCAGGTGGGGACACCCGGTCGTTATGATCCGGAAGCCATAAACGTTGATATCCGGCCGGAAAAAGTGGCAGAAACGGAGAGTCTGAAACAGTACGCCTGCCGTTATTTTGCCGAACGCTTACCGGAAATGGCGAGAAATGGTGAGCTGGAAAGTTGCCTGGATGTGCACAGAACTCTGGCAAAGGCTGGATTATGGATGGGGATCCAGCACGGGCATCTGGTACTGCATGATGGATTTGATAAACAACAGACACCAGTACGTGCAGACAGTGTGTGGCCGTTAATGACGCTGGATTATATGCAGGATCTGGATGGTGGATGGCAGCCTGTACCGAAGGATATTTTTACTCAGGTTATACCCGGAGAACGATTCCGGGGACGTAATCTTGGTACTCAGGCTGTCAGTGATTACGAATGGTATCGTATGCGGATGGGGACAGGTCCACAGGGAGCAATAAAGCGCGAACTGTTTTCTGATAAGGAAAGTCTGTGGGGGTACACGACTGTTCAGTGTGAGTCGTTGATTGAAGATATGATCGCGGGCGGGAATTTCAGCTGGCAGGCGTGCCATGAGATGTTTGCGCGTAAAGGGCTTATGTTGCAGAAACAGCATCATGGTCTTGTGATTGTGGATGCGTTTAATCATGAGCTCACACCAGTGAAGGCCAGCAGTATCCACCCGGATTTGACGTTATCCAGGGCTGAGCCGCAGGCAGGGCCATTTGAGATTGCAGGTGCAGATATATTTGAACGGGTGAAGCCTGAATGTCGCTACAATCCGGAACTTGCTGCCAGCGATGAAGTGGAGCCCGGCTTCCGGCGCGATCCTGTACTGCGTCGTGAACGCCGTGAAGCCCGTGCAGCTGCGCGGGAAGATTTGCGCGCGCGTTATCTTGCATGGAAGGAGCACTGGCGTAAACCCGACTTACGTTACGGAGAACGGTTACGGGAAATTCATGCTGCCTGCCGTCGGCGCAAGGCGTATATCCGTGTGCAGTTCCGGGATCCACAATTGCGTAAGCTGCATTACCATATTGCGGAAGTGCAGCGTATGCAGGCGCTGATCAGGCTGAAGGAGAGTGTGAAGGAAGAGCGGTTGTCACTGATTGCGGAGGGTAAGTGGTATCCTTTGTCCTACCGGCAGTGGGTGGAGCAACAGGCGGTACAGGGAGACAGAGCTGCATTATCACAGTTACGTGGCTGGGATTATCGTGATCGTCGCAAAGACAAGCGACGAACAACGAATGCCGACCGCTGCGTGATTCTCTGTGAACCGGGAGGAACTCCACTTTATGAAGACACTGGCGTTCTCGAAGCCCGTCTGCAGAAAGATGGCAGTGTGCGTTTTCGTGATCGGAGGAATGGCGAGTTAGTCTGTGTGGATTATGGGGACCGTGTGGTGTTCTACCATCATCAGGACAGAAATGAACTGGTGGATAAGCTGAATCTGATTGCTCCTGTATTGTTTGATCGTGAGCCAGGAATGGGTTTTGAACCGGAAGGCTCATATCAACAGTTTAATGATGTATTTGCGGAAATGGTGGCCTGGCATAATGCAGCTGGAATAACCGGAAATGGACACTTTGTAATCAGCCGCCCGGATGTGGATTTACATCGTCAGCGTAGTGAACAGTACTACCACGAATATATCAGGCAACAGAAAAGCATATCCGGGGGGAATGACACATCTTATACTCCAGTTCAGGATAATGAGTGGACGCCACCATCACCTGGAATGTAGGGATGAGGAGTGGATATTAAAAATCTTAACTTGTATTAGTTAAGATTTTCTTTGCTCTGACAGAGCTATGGTACTGAGATCTATATGGATTGAGGAGCAATATATGGGGGTAAAGAAAATCGTTATGCTGGCTATTTTAGTCAGCTTTGTGGCGGGATGTGCGCCATTACATCCTTCAAATTGCCATAAAACTACAGCCCTGGGTAGTTGCAGTTCAGGACGTTGGGATGATCAGGATGAATGGGGGAAGCAGGCACGGGGAATCAGGGATGCAATTAATGCTAAACTTGATGATCCGCAAAAATGGAAAAGGAAAAAATGCAGGTTGCATATGGAATTCTCCCGGGATGGCACGGCGTTAAAAATATCAACCAGTAATGGCGATAAAGCCTATTGCGAAGCGATAAAGTCAGCAGCCCATAAAGCTAAATTCCCGGCCTTCAACAATCCGGAAGTTTATAGAGATTTTCAAAAATCCGGCTTTGACATGCGCGGTTAGCTCCACGACATATCTGTAGGGCTAACAGAAGACTGTCAGGTTGGCTGATTACTACACTTGTGAACCGCCCCGGGTTTCCTGGAGAGTGTTTTATCTGTGAACTCAGGCTGCCAGATCATCGTTTCCGATGGAAGCATAATAAGCTTTTTCTGCTTCTGCCGGAGGAGTATGGCCCAGCCTTTCCAGCAATCGTCGATTGTTATACCAGTCCACCCACGTGAGTGTGGCCAGTTCCACTTCTGCACGGTTTTTCCAGCTCTTACGGTGTATTACCTCCGCTTTGTAAAGACCATTGATGCTCTCCGCCATCGCGTTGTCATACGAGTCGCCTGTACTCCCTGTTGATGCCAGTAATCCGGCTTCTTTTAGTCGCTCCGTATAGGCCAGTGACACATACTGAGAGCCTTTATCGCTGTGATGGATGGTGCCAGACGGACGACGGGCCCACAACGCCTGCTCCAGCGCATCCAGCACGAATGTCGTTTCCATAGACGATGAGACCCGCCACCCCACGATGTATCCGGCAAACACATCAATGATAAACGCCACATAGACGAAGCCCTGCCATGTGCTGAGTAGAGTAAGAGGCAGGGCGTAGTCGGACTATTTCCCTGCCTCTCCTCCCCGAACCGGACGTGCACCTTTCAGCGCATCCGGCTCTCCATTTAAATGCTGGCGAACGCCATTGCCACTTCTGTAAAGCGCGATGTATACGTGTTTCTGGTCTCCGTCCTCAGATAGGGATTACCTTCGGGTAGCCGCCAGCGGAACAGCTTCTTGCCTTGCCCCACCAACCGGTACAGTATTTCGCCGCTGAGCTTGCCGTGATTGGTTTTACCAAATAAAACCCACGTTTTGCTCTGACCCGGTTTCGGTGATTTACACCACCACCTCATCAGGGAAGCGATACCTGTACGGTATTTGCGGGCCAGCCAGTGAGCTAGCTTCCAGAACACGACACGGTCGATATAACTGAAGACTTTGGCCTTAAAATCAACGAACTGATAGAACATGGCCCAGCCTTTCAGTTTTCGGTTGAGTTGTTCAGCCATATCGACTTTGCTTTCACTGTAGTTGCCTGATAACAGTGCTGTCAGCGATGCGGCGAAGTTTCTGGCTTTCTCCTGCGGGATCGTTGAGACCACTCGCATCTCGCCATAACGACTGCGTTTGCGAATGATCCTGTGCCCCAGAAAGATAAAGCCGTCATTAACATGGGTGATTTTAGTCTTATCCATGTTCAGCCTGAGTTTCAGACTGCCTTCGAGCACACCCCGACACTCCTCCCTGATGGCTTCCGCCTGTGCTTTGGTGCCTTTGACGATGAGGACAAAATCATCGGCATAGCGGCAGTACGCCACCGCGGGTTTCCACTGCCAGTTTTCTCTGACCGCCGTACTTCGGCCCCGTTGGATACTGTTATTCCAGTACCACCGATCTTCTCTGGCTTTCCCGCTCAGGTAGCGCTCATGCAGGTATTGATCGAACTCATTCAGCATGATGTTCGATAATAGCGGCGATATAACACCGCCCTGTGGCACACCTTCACTGGCCGCCCGAAAGAGACCGACATCGATATGTCCCGCCTTGATGGTTTTCCACAGCAGAGTCATGAAACGTGCGTCACTGATCCTGCGGCGTACAGCCTTCATCAGCAGTCGATGATGTACGGTGTCGAAGTAACTGGACAGGTCGCCTTCAATCACCCAGCGTCCCCGGGTTTCACCACAGTCTGTGAGCTGTAATTTCACCGTGCGGATCGCGTGGTGGACACTGCGCTCAGGCCGGAAGCCATATGAGAGCGTATGAAAATCACTCTCCCATATCGGCTCCATCGCCATCAGCATGGCCCGCTGAACAATACGATCCCGCAACGCGGGGATACCCAGTGGTCGCAGTTTGCCGTTGCTTTTAGGGATGTAAACCCGTCTGGCGGGCAAGGGCTGGTAGTGGCCTGAGAGTAATTCATCCCTGAGGATTTGCAGCTCAACAGCCAGTCTGGCCTGTAGCATTGTTTTGTTCACGCCATCAACGCCGGGGGTATGGGCCCCCTTTGATGAAAGCGTGATCCGCGCCGCTTCAGCCAGCCATTCTGGTTGTGTTATCAGACGCAGCAGCCGTTGAATCCGTAGGGACGGATCGGTGGCTGCCCATGTGGCAAGCTTGCGTTGCATTTCGCTGATTATCAAAGGTCTTCACCTCGTTAGGTCAGTTAATTCACGTCGCAAACACATTCAAACTGCTTCCCTTCGCCATGTAATGGGCTTTCCCCATCGCGGACTACTACGGAAGCTCCGCCAGCCAGCGCGTCATCGGAGCCATGCCCCCTTAACATCCGTCGCTGACCTTCCCCGGTTTACCTGCCTGGACTCAGGCATACTGAGGAGGCTGCCCGTCGCACTCTTTATCCTTGCTTGCCGCAAGTTGGCAGAAGTCAGCAACGCAAGCGTGATAGACGCTGCTGCCCCGGTGTTTCGCATACATGTCAAAACACCTTCGACCGGTAGTGCTTACGTATCACTGCCAGTTCCTCCTGCACGGCCTGTCAGATCACGTAGGCCGTGGTGACGTTTTCAACCCACAGAGGCGGATTAACGGGTTCATGTTCTTCAGCCTTTCAGTACTTAACCTTGAGGATCATCTCGGCTTAGTGATCTCGCCTCAATCCCCGTTGTCAGCGGGTTACATCACCCTGCGGGCATGCCGCAGGTCACTGCCGCTCAGGTTCTCCACCGTCACACCCGGTGGGATTGTTGGGTTTCTCATCGTGAGTTACCGGTTCAATATTCCAGACAGACTCGCGGTTCATTTAAGCATCCATGCCCGCCCTGAACTCCGGGCACACCGTAAGTAAAATCAGCCACCCACAGCTGGTCAGGACGTTCTGCCACGAACTGACGGTTTACGCGGTCACCTGTGGCAACGGTTTTCCGGCTGACGGTAGTGCGGACCTTTTTACCCCGGAGAACACCGGCAAGTCCC
>OHAQ01000657.1_pt1 | contig 27503 bp, 26 predicted proteins | sample 1577111 | NCBI WGS metagenome assembly OHAQ01 (sample SAMEA3541549, study PRJEB24748) | human gut metagenome | biome: human gut; feature: human-associated habitat; material: faeces | place: China | collected 2012 | reverse complement strand
GAGGTGAGCATATCACCTCTGTTCAGGTGGCCAAATTCAGTGTGCCACTTCAAACGGACTGGGAGAACAGGTACAACATGTGCTGAATGATAATCCCTTCTCCGGTCACCTGTTTATCTTCCGTGGCCGACGGGGTGACACCGTCAAAATTCTTTGGGCTGATGCTGATGGTCTGTGCCTGTTCACCAAACGCCTGGAGGAAGGCCAGTTTATCTGGCCTGCGGTACGTGTCAACGACGGATGAAAAGTGATCCACTTATATCTCCACCAACGGCCCAATATTGATCCACCGTTTTACTCAGGATTAGCTTCTGCTATAACCCCGGCCTTTCGTTTCTGTCTGAGTCGATAGCTTTCTCCTTTGATTTGAACGACATGTGAGTGGTGTAAGATACGGTCCAGCATCGCTGAGGTCAGTGCTGCATCACCGGCGAACGTTTGATCCCACTGCCCGAACGGCAGATTGGATGTCAGGATCATTGCGCTCTTTTCGTAACGTTTAGCGATGACCTGGAAGAACAGCTTTGCTTCTTCCTGACTGAACGGCAGATAGCCTATTTCATCAATGATGAGCAGGCGGGGGGCCATTACTCCACGCTGAAGCGTCGTTTTATAACGGCCCTGACGTTGTGCCGTAGATAACTGAAGTAACAGATCTGCTGCTGTTGTGAAGCGAACTTTGATACCTGCACGGACTGCTTCATAGCCCATCGCTATTGCCAGATGGGTTTTCCCCACACCTGATGGCCCCAGTAATACGATATTTTCATTACGTTCTATGAAGCTGAGTGAGCGTAACGACTGGAGTTGCTTCTGCGGTGCTCCGGTGGCGAATGTGAAGTCATACTCTTCGAACGTTTTCACCGCCGGGAAGGCTGCCATTCGGGTATACATCGCCTGTTTACGTTGATGACGTGCCAGTTTTTCTTCATGAAGCAGATGCTCCAGGAAGTCCATATAACTCCATTCCTGGTCTACTGCCTGTTGTGACAGCGCAGGCGCTGCGCTTATAAGGCTTTCCAGTTGCAACTGCCCGGCGAGCACCATCAGTCGTTGATGTTGCAGTTCCATCATCACGCCACTCCTCTGCAGAATGAGTCGTAGATGGAGAGTGGATGATGCAGGGGGTGTTTGTCGAAGTTCACCAGATTTTCATCAAGATGCACGTCATACTCTTTTTTCTCCGGAGGCAGTGCCAGCATGGACTGCTGCTCTTCGAGCCAGCGATCGCAGGGACGTGCCTGGATTGTTTCATGCTTTCGTTGGTTAGCGACATCGTGCAGCCAGCGCAGACCGTGGCGGTTGGCTGTTTCAACATCGACAGTGATCCCCATCGGGCGCAGGCGAGTCATTAGTGGGATGTAAAAACTGTTACGGGTGTACTGCACCATTCGTTCCACCTTACCTTTAGTCTGTGCCCTGAAGGGGCGACACAGTCGGGGAGAGAAGCCCATCTCCTTGCCGAACTGCCACAACGAAGGATGGAACCGGTGCTGACCGGTCTGATATGCGTCACGTTGCAGAACCACAGTTTTCATATTGTCATACAACACTTCGCGCGGCACACCACCAAAGAAGCGGAACGCATTACGATGGCAGGTCTCCAGCGTGTCATAACGCATATTGTCAGTGAATTCGATGTACAGCATTCGGCTGTATCCGAGAACAGCAACGAACACGTGAAGCGGTGAGCGACCATTACGCATAGTGCCCCAGTCAACCTGCATCTGTCGTCCGGGTTCAGTTTCGAACCGAACGGCAGGCTCCTGCTCCTGAGGAACCGAGAGAGAACGAATGAATGCCCTGAGAATGGTCATTCCGCCACGATATCCCTGGTCTCTGATCTCTCGAGCGATTACCGTTGCCGGGATTTTGTAAGGATGAGCATCGGCGATGCGTTGACGAATATAATCCCGGTATTCATCCAGGAGTGAAGCAACAGCAGGTCGCGGCGTATATTTTGGCGGCTCAGATTTTGCCTGCAAATAACGTTTAACCGTATTGCGGGAGATCCCCAGTTCTCTGGCAATCGCCCGGCTACTCATTCCCTGCTTGTGCAGGATTTTAATTTCCATAACTGTCTCAAAAGTGACCATAAGCTCTCCTGAATCAGGAGAGCAGATTACCCCCTGGATCTGATTTCAGGCGTTGGGTGTGGATCACTATTGCACCGTTCGTGACAGTTTCACGTGATAGTAAAATGTACTACGTGGCAAATCCGCGATAACCAGTAATTGTGATAATGGATGATATTGCCTTAACTCATTAATAATGATTACTTTTTCTTTTGTTCCAATCGTAATTTTTCCTGAGCTAAGGCTTTCAGCTTTTTTAGATAAGCGTTCTCAACTCTCAGAAACTCAAGTTCTTCCCGTTCACTGATTGTCAGTTGTGTCGAACGATTTCGTTGATAAACAGCAGGAGTTTTCGGCCTCAAATCTTCCTTTTGTCCCTTCATCGAAAAATCAACCTCACTGTATTTTTTAATCCATTTGGATATGGTGTTAAAAGCAGGGATCCCATACTTCACTGCAGCTTCCCTTATAGAAAGAGAATTATCAATAACATCTCTGACCACATTCAATCTGAAGTTATCGTCATAACGTCTTTTTTGCCCAGTCAGTGTTTTTAATCCGTGCTTACGGTAAACATAAGCCCATTTCCTTACCGTGCTGGGGTCAATATTGTACATTTTTCCAACAGACTTCAAACTCAGCTCACCTTCCAGGTATTTTTCTGATACTTCCCTTTTGAATTCTAATGAAAATTTGCTCATACGCTCCTCAGTTACAGATCTAGTGTCTAACTATTGGGGCGCACTTCATTGAAAAGGTGGACACCTACGTTACCAATACTGGCTTAATGGCTACATACGGTGGTCGGTTTACGCTTACGAACAGAATATTTCTGTGAAGATGAGGTCCCCGGAACATTACCTACCAATACTGGTTTAATGGCTACATACGGCAGTCGGTTTACGCTTACGAAACTGCTGTGGGTTAAGCTGGAAGGAAAACCGCTTCCGTCACAGACGCCGACACTGAAATGGGCCTGTCTGAAACTGGGGCAATGGCATGACAGCAAATGCACAGGCCGCCCCGGTTGGGTAGTTATGTGGGATGGCTGGTTTAGACTTCAGGATATGGTTGAGGGTTACCTGGTGATGAAGTCTCTTGATCAGGAGATCTGATCAAGAGACAGACCCTAGCTGGGGGCTGTACACAAAAAAGCCAGCCGCATAGGACGGTTGGTAAAGTACCACCCAACGAAGTGTTATCGCGGGTAGTCTGGTGAGTTAATCCACGAGTGGTTCTCTTCCCAGGTGAAACGCCATTTTCGTAGCGGACCGGCCATCACGTTCAGATAGTAGTTATCGTAACCCGCGATGGTGGCAACCGGATGGTAGCCCTTAGGAACTTTGACTACATCCCGATTATAGACTGCCATACACTCATCTAGGCTACGATCGTCGGTGTAGACGCGCTGTAAGCAGAATCCCTGAGGTGGGTTGAAACGGTGATAATACGTTTCTTCCAGATAGGTTTCCTGATCTTCAATGACCGTATCATGCTTGTGCGCAGGCCAGGAACTGGTATCACCTTCATTAGTGTACACTTCAACGACTAGCAGGCTGTCGGCTAGCTGGCTATCAGGAAGGATGTTATGCACCAGGCGCTGATTACGCCCTTTCCCCCGATGCTCTACCCCAACTTCTTGTGGCAAGATCAGACGTACCGGAAGCTCTCCGAATCCCGGCGCGCTGCATACGGCCAGCTCAAGGTCGGTTTCGGCTGTCACTTTCGCCTCCGTATGATGTGGGAGGTAAACTGAGTAAGCAGGAATGCGCTCAAATGGACTCATGCGCTGGCCTATCCGATAGAAAAAACTGTCGGCAGCCTTAATGCTGGCCAGCCCGGCAACCAGTACCAGGCAACGTTCGCGATCATCGGACGGCAGGCTGATTGACTCTCCAGCCTTCAACTGCCAGACATCAAAACCGACATACTCCCAGCCTGCATTTTGAGGGGAAATGTGCTGTATATTCCCCGACTCAGAGGTACAAGTACTCAGCAAGTTGGTCATAATATTCTCCTTCCTGAAAGCGTATTAACCAAGGGTTGGCATACTGAACTCCGATACGATCTGCTGTCCGTTCGGCCAGCGCGCGGTAACGGTTTTCATACGGGTATAGAAGCGCACACCATCCGGCCCATGGACGTTCAGGGCACCAAACACCGAACGCTTCCAGCCGCCAAAAGAGTGAAATGCCATTGGTACCGGAACCGGAATATTAATACCTACCATTCCGGCTTCAACCGACTGGGCGAATTCGCGCGCATAGTGACCATTGGTGGTGAAAATCACGCTGCCATTGCCGAATTCATGGGAGTTTACCGTTTTAATGGCTGCTGCATAATCTGGAACGCGCACAATTCCGAGAACCGGGCCAAAAATTTCGTCACGCCAGATGGTCATCTCTGGCGTGACGTTATCAAACAGTGTACCGCCAACATAAAAGCCTTCAGGATATCCTTCCACGTTATAATTGCGGCCATCCATGACCAGGGTTGCCCCCTCGCTAACCCCTTTGTCGATGTAATCCAACACTTTCTGTTGATGGGCACGTGAAACAACTGGGCCCATTTCGTTTTCATCTTTGTCGTGCAGTTCTCCTGGGCCGATACGTAACGCCGCAATCAGTGGTTTCAGGCGTTCGATCAGACGGTCCGCCGTTTCATCGCCTACCGCGACCACTACCGGCAGCGCCATACAGCGTTCGCCCGCGGAGCCAAATGCTCCGCCCATAATGGCGTTGACGGTGGCGTCCAGGTCTGCATCCGGCATGACTATTGCGTGATTTTTAGCGGCTCCGAAGGCTTGTACGCGTTTGCCATGGGCGCTGGCAGTGGTATAGATATGTTCCGCGACGGCAGAGGAACCGACAAAGCTGACGGCCTGTATACGAGGATCTCTGGTCAACAGGCTGGCCACCTCATTGCTACAGTGAACAACGTTAAACACACCATCCGGCAGGCCAGCCTCTTGAAGAAGCTGCGCTATACGTAACGATGCGGATGGCACCAGAGCGGGAGGCTTCAGAACGAAGGTATTGCCGCAAGCCAGAGCAACCGGGAACATCCACATGGGCACCATTGCTGGGAAGTTAAACGGTGTGATGCCTGCCACAACCCCAAGCGGCTGCATTAATGAAAAGCTGTCAACGCCCGAGCCGACGTTAAAGGAGTACTCTCCTTTGTTAAGGTGCGGGATCCCGCAAGCAAATTCGACAACCTCTATGCCGCGCGTCAGCTCGCCAAGTGCATCTGACCAAACCTTGCCATGCTCGCTGACGATCAGTGCCGCCAGTTCATCACGATGTTTTTCCAGTAATACTTTGAATTCAAAAAGGATACGAGCCCGGCGTAGAGGAGTCATTTTACTCCATGCCGGAAAAGCTTCATGTGCGCTTTGAATTGCTGCCAGCATCTCTTCTCGGGTGCTCTGGGTGACCTGACGAATTACTTTACCGGTGGCCGGATTAGTCACCGGTAGCGTTACGCCACTGCTGCTCAGTGTCATTTTACCATGAATAAAATTGCCGACTGTTTTCATCTCTTTTTTATCCTCATTAAACCGATGTTGACAACGTTTTGACTGAGCGGTCACAGGAAAGACTGGTTATCTTCAGCCTAAAACGTATACCGCATTCAATGTAAACAAAAGAATGAATAATTTCAAATTTATTTAATATGAAATTTTTTTTTAAAAAATATTACTGTGCTTTATATGATGTTATGTGTGGCAAGAAATCCTGTTCGACATAACTATATGATTTATCGTTATTTTATAATGATTTTCCATCAGGGATGGTCTGCTTTATCGATGTGAGATTTGAAAAAATTGATCTGTACGGCATTTTTGTTTCATTTTGTGTGGTATAAAATTTCAAGAATGTTGTGACATCATAGTTTCGTATATTGGAGGGAAAATCATGCGATTGTGCTTCTGTCCTTCAGAACGAGAGAATAAGACTCAGCCCCAGTTGGCGTATGTTAGTCAGGTCTGTGAGAGCAATGGTCCGTTTGTCAGGTTCATGCATATGCACCCACAGACCGTTGAACTGATACTTATCACCGAAGGAAATGGGGAGTATTTCATTGGCGATCGCATCTACCCGGTTCGTAAAGGCGACCTAGTAATTTATAACAGTCAGGTGGTACATGAGGAGTATCTGGAAGGTGGGCGGCCAATTGGCACTATTTGCTGTGGAATTAACAATATTTCGTGTCCGGGTCTACGTGAGAATGCGCTAATATCGGATGATAGTGTGCCGGTTATTCCACTGTATCATCATTATGAGACGGTGAAGAACCTGATGAGTTCCGTGTTTACCGTTATTAACCAGCATGCAGTAGAAGGGGCAATAATGGCGCAGTTATTGACTCGGGTAGTACTCAAATACATTGAGGGAAATGTATTATTCCGCACAGGTAACGATGTTATACAGCGACATGAAAATTTACTGTATTCAATAAAAACATATATTGATCATAATTTCTATGAGCCAATTCGACTGGATACGCTGGCGAAGAAATTTAATGTCAGCTCTTATTATGTGTCCCATGAATTTAAACGCAACTATGGTTATTCACCGATGGATTACTTGATAAAACGTAGGCTGGGAGAGGCGCAATCATTACTAACCACGGATGAAGGTGGGCACGAAAAGATCACCTCTATTGCATATCGTGTTGGCTTTAGCAACCTTAGCCATTTTCAGAATTATTTCAAGAATAAAGTGGGGAAAACTCCCGGTCAATATCGTAAGGACTATCGTAAGGCTAATAATTTATTGTTTGAATATTAATACTTGTTAAAATCTAATTGTGATAGGAATGGTCGCAATACTGCGGCTATTTTTATTATGTGCGCCGTGACTGGCGCTGTTCTTCAACTGTGGTGGCTGAAGAACGACTAAGAGGTGAAAGTCCTCTGCACACCCGGTGAGGGGAAGTGTTAGCGGAAGGCAAGGGTGTTCATCGCGAGGTGAAATCTGAAGGAAGCCGGATGCAAAATGCTGGCCTGACGAACAGGAAGCGGTTAAGCCGGCGCAGCAGGGTAAGGTGGCACAAACCACCAATGCCCGATACTCACACGGAACGCTGTGACGTAAAGCCGACAGGCATAAGCAGGAAAGTCGCGCGAATTACCCCGTGAGATCTGTCGCCTTGCCAGTGTGCTCCCGGCGTCGTGAGGCGCCGGGATGGGGCGGCAGAAGTCAGCCGACGCCGTAGTAGTGCCGCAAAACCGGCAGCATGAAGGGCCGAACATGATTAACTGTGATTAGGACATCCGAACCCGATGATGATTAATGAAGCACAAGCGCAGGCAACTGCGGCCAGCGGCAGAGGAGACGGACGGTATCCGTCAGGGCGGCATGATGGCGCTGAAATCAGCACAGCGGCGGGTGGGCAAACGAAATCGGAAGTGCCGCTGACGATGGAAGCGGTGATAACGAGAGAAAACCTGATGCTGGCTTATCAGCGCGTGGTGGAAAACAAAGGCGCGGCGGAGTTGAAACCGTGGCTGAAGAAGAACTGGCGCAGCGTCAGGCAGGCATTGATTGACGGAAACTACCAGCCGCGGGCAATACGCCGGATGGATATCCCGAAGCCGGATGGCGGCGTGAGAACCTCAGGCATCCCGACGGTGGTGGACAGGCTTATCCAGCAGGCGATAGCGCAGCAGTTAAGCGCCATCGTGGACAAAAGCTTCTCAGACTTCAGCTACGGCTTCCGGCCGGGGCGCAATGCATGGCAGGCGGTGCAACAGGCACAGCGTTACATACGGGGTGGCAAACGGTGGGTAGTGGATATGGATCTGGAGAAGTTCTTCGACCGGGGGGATCACAGGCTCCTGATGACGCGTCTGGTCAGAACGATAAAGGACAGGCGGGCATGCCGCAGGGCGGCCTACTGTCGCCGTTACTGTCGAACATCCTGCTGGATGAACTGGATAAAGAACTGGAGCGTCGTGGATACAGCTTCTGCCGCTACGCAGACGACTGTGTGCCACGAAGGCGCGCACTAGGGACATGAGTTCCTGTGCAGCCATGCTGCACAAGAGATGAGGGAAGGCCCCTCGGTGTCGGCGTGCAGGCGCAGGCACCAAACCACACCCACTGCTGCTGCATTTAAGAGATGTGGTGGTGAGCGAGATGGGAAAAGGTCGGACGTGAGCCGATCAGGTATGGATCGAAGAGACGAACGAAAGTGAACCGCTGATGATGTGTCGAAAGCGTATAGATGATGTCAAAACCATGGTGGAGTCGTTTCTGTGGGATAAGTGCAGGAGGCAACCTGTTTACTGCCTGCGCGGCATCCGGCATAAAAGCGGCGTGAAGTCGATTCTGGCTCTTGTGGGGAACGTGGGAACCTGTCACCCCGATGTGAAGGGAGAAGCGCAAGTGGAGGTCCCATGAGCGCCAGAGTACCAATGCGGGGTACAGGGACGGAGCAAGCCGTAGTAGCGGTGAAGGACCGTAATGGGTCTGGAGCAAAGGGCTTGCCCCATTGTGCTGATGGTGCTGCGGCAACCATGGGTGACAATGCCGGTGGGAGGACTGCTGTGAAATCGGCAAATCCATTTCCTGTAAGTAAACGACAGGTATGGGAATGAGATGAACGCATCCCCAACATTAAATCTGGGGCACAGTGATGAATAAAGGGGAAAATCAGAGATGTGTGGAGCCTCGCAGATTTCCGGCATCATAGTGCCCAATACGGGATGCAGAAAGCTCCCTCAGACTGGAGACTCCACAAATGAAATATACACTGGTTAGCGTTGATATCGCAAAACATCTGATTCAGGTTCACTTCATTGATGAGAACACAGGTGAAGTGGTGGATAAGCAACTTCGCGGCAGAGGTTTTCTGGAATATTTCAGCAACCGGAACCCCTGCCTGATTGGTATGGAGGCCTGTGGAGGCTCTCAGCACTGGGCACGGGAGCTGACAAAGCTGGGGCATAAAGTCTGCTTGTTACAGGCCCGCTTTGTTAAGGCATTCGTCATGGGAAACAAGAACGACGTGATGGATGCCCGGGCTATCTGGATGGCGGTTCAGCAGCCTGGTAAAGAAATTGCCGTAAAAACAGAAGAACAGCAGTCAGTTCTTGTGTTGCACCGGACCTGCAGGCAACTGGTGAAGTTCCGCACCATGCAGACTAACTCACTGCACGGCACGCTCCTGGAATTTGGTGAAACCATTCACAAAGGTCGGGCAGCGATGGAGCGAGAGTTTCCTGAAGCACTGGAGCGGATGAAAGAGAGACTGCCACCGTATCTCATTACTGTGCTGGAAAACCAGTACAACCGGCTGAATGAGCTGGACTTACTGATAGAGGATATTGAAAAACAGCTTACCAGCGTGGCGAGGCAGAATGAAACCTGTAAGCGGTTGCTGGATATTCCTGGCGTTGGACCACTTATTGCGACGGCAGCGGTGGCCACCATGGGGGAAGCATCAGCGTTTAAATCGGGGCGAGAGTTCGCCGCATATGTCGGTCTGGTTCCAAAACAAACCGGCTCCGGAGGTAAAGTACGCCTGCTGGAGATAAGCAAACGTGGTAACACTTATCTCAGGACATTATTTATCCACGGAGCAAGAGCGGTGGCATTAGTAGCTAAAGAACCAGGCCCGTGGATAACCGAACTGAAAAAACGTCGTCCGGCCAGTGTGGCAATCGTCGCCATGGCAAACAAGCTGGCACGAACAGTATGGGCGATAACGGCCCATGACCGTAAGTATGTCAGGAACCACGTCAGTATCAGACCATATTAATCGCTGATACCGTTAAACAATGAACTCTTAACAAAAGGGAGAATGCTGAAAGGTTGCTATGGCGGCCCGAGTGATGACAACGACAGGTAAGACCGTGACCTGATAAACCTGAATAAGCTCCTGGACATAAAGTCCGTAATGGGAATAAGGCTCAGGTCAGCGAATCTCATAGTGGCCCGTAGCTCTGACTGCAATAAGGCCGGATACAGAGCTGCAACTACTCGTCGATGTCAGAACAACGGAAGCCTTGCAAACGGGGATGCGTTCATACAGAAGCTTATAAACGAGTAAAAGCCAACCGTGGGGCGGCAGGCATTGACGGACAGACACTGGCCGGGTTTGACGAGAATGTTACAGACAATCTCTACAAACTGTGGAACAGAATGGCTTCCGGCAGTTATATGCCGCAGGCGGTAAGGCGTGTGGACATTCCCAAAGCTGACGGTGGTGTGCGTCCGCTTGGTATTCCTGCCGATCCGGACCGGATCGCCCAGATGGTCGTTAAGTAGATACTTGAGCCGGTACTGGAACCCCTGTTCCATGCAGACTCATATGGTTATCGACCGGGAAAATCCGCACACTAGGCGATTGCGCAGGCGAGAAAACGCTGCTGGAAGTTTAACTGGGTGGTGGAAGTCGATATTAAAGGCTTCTTTGATAATATCGATCATGACCTGCTACTGAAGGCAGTGCGACATCATACTCAGGAACGCTGGGTGGTGATGTACATCGAGCGCTGGTTGAAGGCACCGGTGCAAATGCCGGATGGCGCGATGGTGGCACGGGAGCGTGGAACGCCGCAGGGCGGCGTGATCTCGCCCCTGATCTCAAATCTGTTCCTGCACTATGCCTTTGATATGTGGATGCAACGTCAGTTTCCCGACGTTCCCTTCGAAAGATACGCCGATGATGTTGTATGCCACAGTCAGTGGCAGGCCGACGCTCTGATAAGTGAACTGAGGCAGCGGCTTGCGCAATGCGGTCTGGAGCTGCATCCGCAGAAAACACGAATAGTTTACTGTAAGGATGCAGACCGACGGGGTGACTACCCAGAAACGAGCTTCGACTTTCTGGGCTATACATTCCGGCCGCGTCTGTCGATGAATCGCTGGGGTAAGACCTTCGTTAACTTCAGTCCGGCAATGAGTGCCAGAGTAGGGAAAGCAATCCGTCAGGAGGTGAGGAGTTAGGGCTGCAAAATCGCAGTGACAAGTCCTTGTACGATCTGGCGCATATGTTCAATGCGAAAATCAGAGGCTGGATAAAGTATTACGGTGCTTTTTATAAATCGGCACTGTATCCGACGCTGAGGCAAATCGATCGCAAACTCGTGTTATGGCTGACCCGTAAACACAAGCGACTTAGGGGCCACCGACGACGGGCCAGCCACTGGCTGGCGCGTGTTGCGCGGAGTGAAACGAGGTTGTTTGCACACTGACCGTTACTATGGGGACTGGCCTCAATGGGAAGAGCCGGATGAGCTGAGAGGTTCACGTCCGGTTCCGTGAGCACCTGAGGGGGAGGTTCCCTCGGGTGCCTCGACGCAACATCTACGTAAGCAGCCGGAAAGCGGGCGACCATCTGCTGAATGACATCAGGGCGTTCGTGGAGAACAAACTGAAACTGAAGGTGAATGAGAAGAAGAGCGCGGTGGCGCGCCCGTGGGAGCGGAAGTTCCTCGGGTACAGTGTGACATGGCACAAACAGGCGAAGCTGAAGATAGCCCTGACGAGCGTGAACGGGCTGAATGAGATGCCAGAGTTATTATTGTTACGGATGCTAGATTTTAGAACACATGGATTCACCATATTACTTTTCTGGGCAGGGATTTTATTGGTCGGCCCAGAAATAACGTTTAGTTTTTCCTCGATAACACACCTGAAAGATGGTCAAAAGTGTCGGATTGCCCTGAATGCAAAACACCGGAATATATGAAGCCGGGGAGGTTGGTCAAAGAAAGGAAAAGGTATCTGGGGTATTTTACACCAATAATAACCCGGTAAAAGGGAGAAAAAAGAAACATTCGAAAGGTCAGTGTGGTTTAAACAGACAAAAGAACAGAGTAAATCGGAAAAAGAAGCCTGGTTGATTTTCAGCAGTACAAATGACTTCAGGGCACGAGAAATCATCAAGTTATACAGTCGGTAGATGCAGATAGAGAAAAACTTTCGTGATGAAAAGAGCTAATGCTTTGGGTTTGAGCTTCGGACCCGCAAAAGTTGTTCAACAGGAAGAATGCTGGTTCTGAATCTGCTGACAAAGTTGGTATCATCGGATGTGGTTACTCGGTTATCATGCTGAAAATAAAGGGTTACACCTGAAGTACCAAGCTAACAGCATTAAATCTCGGCTGATTATCTCATATATGACGTTAGCGAAGAATGTTCTTCGACACTCTCCACTAATTTTAAGACGAACGGAACTGCGCACAGTTCTAAACCATCTGGCTAAAAACTACTTAAATATAGTGCTGATTTATTATCATTAATTTTGTGGGAGGGCCACTGCCCTTATATGGGCATTCTAAAAAGTCAACTCATCAGGAGGTGGTCTTTTACTTGTTGGTATATTTTATGCGTTTGTCTATCGTGTGAAAAGATTAGCAATATCATTAAAGATTGATGTTTGTTTTGTGATATCTGACACATTTATCCTTCTTCTTCGACTAGGATGGATAAAGTTTTTCAGGTCATAAAAAGTAATATATGCCTATCAAAAGTTAATTTGCATCGCGATATGTAATAAAAGAGTTTCATTAAGTGAGGCTAGCAATATGTACAATGTAAAAAAGAGCATTAAGTGGGGGATTGCGCCTATCGGTTGGCGCAATGATGATATTCCTGAAATTGGCAAGGAAAATACGTATAAACAAATACTTAGTGATGCCGCGCTAACCGGTTTTTCCGGGACGGAAGTTGGCAGTTGTTATCCGCAGGATCCTACTGAGTTAAATAAAGAGTTAACACTTCGCGGGCTGGAAATACCTGGACAGTGGTTTTCTTCCTTTATTATTCGTGATGGTATTGAATCTGCGATGAATGCTTTTGAACATCATTGTGCTTATTTGCAGGCAATACATGCATATGTTGCTGTTGTTTCTGAACAAACTTATAGTATTCAAGGTATCATCGATAAGTGCGTTTATACGGACAAGCCTAACTTCAGCGATAGCGAATGGCAGCTTTTATGTGAAGGACTTAATGTGCTTGGGAAGATTGCCAATGCACACGGGCTAAAACTCGCTTTCCATCATCATATGGGCACTGGTGTGCAGACTCTGCCGGAAGTGGATCGGCTAATGGAGAATACCGACCCGCAATTTGTACATCTGCTATTTGATACCGGGCATATTTATGTTTCTGATGGCGATGTCATGCCGCTACTGAGTAAACATTTTGACCGTATTAAACACGTTCACTTTAAAGATGTGCGTAATGAAAAGCTCAAAGCGTGTCGCCTCGCTAAGAAATCATTCCTCAATTCTTTCTTGGATGGTGTGTTTACTGTTCCCGGAGATGGAAATATTGATTTTAAATCCGTATTAGCTTATCTGGTCGAGCATCAATATTCGGGCTGGATTGTTGTTGAGGCTGAGCAGGATCCTAAGAAATATAATCCATTGGAGTATGCGCAAAAAGGTAAAAAGCATATTGATGAGTTACTGAAAAATTATTTTTGATTGAAAAGGAAACAGAAAATGACTTTAAAAGCAGGTATTGTGGGTATCGGTATGATCGGCTCCGATCACTTAAGACGTCTGGCCAACACAGTCTCGGGTGTTGAGGTTGTTGCTGTATGTGATATCGTCGCGGGCAGGGCGCAGGCGGCGCTTGATAAGTATGCGATCGAAGCTAAAAACTATAATGACTATCACGATCTGATTAATGATAAAGACGTTGAAGTGGTCATCATTACCGCATCAAATGAGGCACATGCCGATGTGGCAGTTGCCGCGCTAAATGCTAATAAATATGTTTTCTGCGAAAAACCGTTAGCGGTGACGGCTGCGGATTGTCAGCGTGTGATTGAAGCAGAGCAGAAAAATGGTAAGCGCATGGTGCAGATTGGTTTTATGCGTCGCTACGATAAAGGTTACGTTCAGCTGAAAAATATTATCGATAGCGGCGAAATCGGTCAGCCATTAATGGTTCATGGACGTCATTACAATGCTAGCACGGTTCCAGAATACAAAACGCCACAGGCTATCTATGAAACATTGATTCATGAAATTGACATTATGCACTGGCTGCTTAATGAAGATTATAAAACTGTTAAGGTGTACTTCCCGCGTCAGTCCAGCTTGGTGACCACCCTGCGTGATCCGCAGGTGGTGGTAATGGAAACTACTTCCGGCATCAATATTGTGGTTGAAGTGTTTGTGAACTGCCAGTACGGCTATGACATTCACTGCAATGTTACCGGCGAGAAAGGTATGGCGGAGCTGCCTACTGTCGCCAGCGCTGCAGTACGGAAAGCGGCGAAGTATAGCACCGACATTCTGGTTGACTGGAAACAGCGCTTTATTGATGCTTATGATGTTGAGTTCCAGGATTTCTTCGATCGCCTGAATGCCGGATTACCTCCGGCAGGCCCAACTTCATGGGATGGTTATCTGGCTGCAGTAACCGCTGATGCCTGCGTGAAGTCTCAGGAAACAGGGAATACCGAGATTGTTGAATTACCCCCAACACCTGATTTCTACAAATAAACATTCCGCGTATTAATATCTCCTGTCGGATAGCGATGCTTGAGCGTCTTATCCGACATATCACAATTTATTATCTTCTTTTATCCGGAATTTCCCTATGAAAGGCAGACTCATCTCTTCCGATCCGTATCGTCAGCAATTCCTTGTTGAGCGTGCGGTCTCTTTTTCTCATCGTCAGCGTGATTGCAGTGAATTAATCAGCGTCTTACCGCGTCACACGTTACAGCAGATTGACGGGTTCGGCGGCAGTTTTACCGAAGGTGCGGGCGTGGTATTCAACAGCATGAGCGAAAAGACGAAGGCGCAATTTCTTTCCCTTTATTTTTCTGCTCAAGAGCATAATTACAATCTGGCGCGGATGCCAATTCAGAGCTGTGATTTTTCCCTAGGCAATTACGCGTATGTCGATTCCATTGCTGACCTGCGGCAGGGACGACTCTCCTTTTCCCGCGATGAAGCGCATTTAATGCCGCTGATTTCTGGGGCATTGCGGTTAAATCCACAAATGAAGCTGATGGCTTCGCCGTGGAGCCCGCCGGCGTTTATGAAAACTAATAATGATATGAATGGTGGTGGCAAGCTGCGGCACGAATGCTACGCCGACTGGGCCGATATCATTATCAGCTACCTGCTGGAATACCGCCGCCACGGAATTAATGTGCAGGCGCTCTCAGTGCAGAATGAGCCGGTGGCTGTAAAAACTTGGGATTCCTGTCTGTATAGTGTGGAAGAGGAGACTGCCTTTGCTGTGCAGTATCTGCGTCCGCGTCTTGCCCTTCATGGTATGGATGAGATGGAGATTTATATCTGGGATCATGATAAAGATGGCATAGTGGACTGGGCTGAACTCGCCTTTGCTGACGAAGCTAATTATAAGGGAATTAACGGGCTGGCATTCCACTGGTATACCGGTGACCATTTTTCGCAAATACAGTATCTGGCTCAGTGCCTGCCGGATAAAAAACTATTGTTTTCCGAAGGTTGTGTGCCAATGGAGAGCGATGCCGGTAGCCAGATTCGCCATTGGCATGCCTATCTCCATGACATGATTGGTAATTTCAAATCGGGTTGTAGCGGGTTTATTGACTGGAATCTGCTGTTGAACAGTGAGGGCGGACCGAATCATCAAGGTAATTTGTGTGAGGCCCCTGTTCAATACGATGCGCAAAACGATGTGCTGCGGTGTAACTATTCTTGGTATTGTATTGGCCACTTCTGCCGCTATGTGCGTCCGGGGGCAAAGGTAATGCTTTCTTCAAGTTACGACAATCTTCTGGAAGAGGTGGGATTTGTGAATCCCGACGGCGAGCGTGTGCTGGTGGTGTATAACCGTGATGTACAGGAAAGGCGTTGTCGGGTACTGGATGGCGATAAAGAGATAGCCTTAACGCTGCCGCCGTCAGGTGCCAGTACGTTGCTATGGCGGCAGGAGTCGATCTGAATGATGAAACTGGGATTTAATGAAGCGACCTGCATGCAAAACTCCACGTTGGCACAGGATGTTGTATTGGCGGAACGTTTTGGCTATGACTACATCGAAATTCGTCTGGATATGTTGCAGGAGTGGTTGCAGAACCATACATTAAGCGAGTTGGCAGACATTTTTGCTGTTGGCCACCTTAAGCCCTGGGGCTACAATTCGCTGGAAGACATTACGTTTTGTGATAGCGAAAGTTGGGCAGAGAAACGGCGGCAGTTGGCTTTCGCCTGCCATGCTGGCTCAGTTGTTGGGGGTGATTGCCTAGTCGTGGTGCCCACAATTCGTCAGGGGGAAAATTTTCCGCCAAGGGAAACGGTGAAAGATTCAGTGAAGCGTCTGCGTGAGATGGCGGCAGTGGCGGAAGAAAGCCAGATGCGACTGGCCTTTGAGCCGATCGGTTCCGAAGGATGCTGTGTGCGCAGTCTTGCCATGGCGATGGAGATTGTAGATGCGGTCGATCGCAGTAACGTCGGGCTGGTTGTCGATGCATTTAATCTTTACCTGCACGATCAGTGGCGGGATTTGACCACGCTTCGCCAGATCCCAGTGGAAAAGATCTTCATTTACCATATTGATGACGCTGATAATCTGCCTCCATCAACGCTGGAGCATTGCCATCGTCTGTTTCCTGGCAACGGAGTGATCCCATTACATGAGATCACGCATGAGCTAGTGCTGAAAGGTTATGAGGGGATCTGTTCGCTGGAACTGTTTAACCCTGGTTACTGGCAGATGGCGGCTAGCAAAGTCTTTGCGATAGGGGCGGAAAAGACTCGCCCCTTCTTAACGGCTTAATGTTGCCGCAGTAGGAGATGGACAATCTACGCGCCCAGCAGCGCGTAGGCCGCGGCAGAAGAAAGACCTGCTGATAGCCGATGAACGGCGTCAGCAGACCCGCTATTGGTCTGGTAAATCAGTAAGATCCTGAAACGCTGACCAGGCTCCGAGGGCTGTACCACGAATCGCGGTGACATTCTGCGCGCAACCTCTACTCCCAGATACGGGAACATCAGTGAACAGTTTCAACCACTAATTGCCGCGCCAATTAGCGCAGCGCCTGCTGACGTAGCGGTCCACATTATCGCCACTACCAGTAGTGAAAAGGTGGCGACCGTTGTGCCACCGTAACGGTCGGGAAATTTGGAGCAGAAAAAGCGGACAACGATAAATGTAATGCCTTGGAGCACAAGCCCTGTTCCGAGCCGCCATTCTAAATAGCTGCGCGGAATAGTAGATCACTTTGAGGAAACTCAGCCTAGATTGTGCGATCTGATTAATCGCTAAATCAAATCACCAACCGGACTGAGTAATGCCGATCATAGCACCAATTTCCCGCGACGAACGACGCCTGATGCAGAAAGCCATCCATAAAACACACGATAAAAATTATGCTCGCAGACTGACTACCATGCTGATGCTGCACCGGGCGACCGTGTCAGCGACGTTGCCAGAACCTCTTTTATCCCTGCTCCACTGTTGGACGCTGGATTAACTGGTGCACGCAGTTGGGTGTTGAGGGACTGAAATCATTACCTGCCGGGCGTGCCCGTTGCTGGTTGTTTGAGCATATCTCCACACTGTTACGTGATCTGGTAAATCATTCTCCCAAGACTTTGGCTACCAGCGTTCACGCTGGAGTACAGAACTGCTGGCAATCAAAATCAATGAGATAACCGCTTGCCAGTTAAATGCCGGAACCGTTCGCCGCTGGTTGCCGTCTGTAGGGCTTGTGTGGCGAAGGGCTGCGCCGACTCTGCGTATCCGTGACCGGCATAAAAATGAAAAGATGGCGGCAATCCATAAAGTGAACTGGACGAATGCAGCACAGAGTATCCGGTCTTTCATGAAGATGAAGTGGATATGACGCGACCCGCGGCGCCCTGGATAAGAAAGGTGGCGATAAACTGGCTACCTACCGCGATACCGATCAACAGATCGCTCAGATGCAACTGCTGCTGAACATATAGCGGAAACATGACTAACGGGATGCTAATGGTCAGATAGTTGAGAAACATCAGTGGAGCTGATACGAAACAGCGTGGTCGATGTGGAATGTTGTGTGAGAGCAGGCATGTTCTTTGAACACGCCCCTTGCTTGATGCAGATAAGGGGCGTAATGAGGCAAGCATTAACGTGCCGGTCGGTATTCTCGCCAGTAGTCGATAAGCGTGCGGTATTTTTGTTTCACCGTTGTAATGAGTTGTTCATCGCTAAGCTGGCCGGCTAACCACTGACGTGATGGTTCGCCAAAGATGGTCCGACCGACGGCGAAACCTTTCACCCAAGGCATATCCGCTGCTGCGGCAAAGCCTGACTTCAGCTCGCTTTCTGGTGCGTCTAGGCCAAGTATCAATATGCCGCGACATTCGGGGTCATAACGCTCAATGTGCTGGCTAATTTCTCTCCAACGAGCAGGGCTTAACGGCGGTAGTTTCCACCAGTCTGGCAGGATTCCTAGTTGATAAAAACGTTCCACAATCTGGGGATAGTATTGCTCATTTTGGTCTGCAGCATCTTGCGGTAAAATGACTTCCAGCAGCAGATCGTGACCAGACTGGCAGCAGGCGCGGTAAACCTCGCCAATGAGCGACTCTTGTGCAAGACGTACCGACTCTGCATCGAGTGGATGATAAAAGACTAGGCATTTCACGACGTGCTCTTGTGGCCAATTGATAAGCTGAGAGCCAATATCGCCATGTTCCAGTTTCAGCGGATACGAACCGGGCATCTCAACTGGTCGACCAATCCACCAGCCTTGGCCGGTCACGTCGTTAAGCACCTGCTGACCAAAGGTGGTATCGGCAAGGATGCCGCTATTATTCTGTAAACCTACCTCAAGTGCTGCCTGACGAGCTCCTTCCAGCAGTAGCATCTTCAGGGGAGGGACCGCAGATTCACTGGCGCCGACTTCATTTGCGATATCTACCAGTTGCTTGCGATGGTCAAAGGCGAATACGCACAGCTCCGGCCAGTGCTGTTTACGGGTTGTGACCCGATGAAGATGATTTAGCCGCTGGTCTTTGTCTGGTCGGGTGATGGATTGTTCACGCTCGAGGTAGTCGTCCAGCTCTTTTTTGGTTGGCATGGCGGGGGCACAACCGTGGCGCGATACCACTAACGCGCCGCAGGCGTTTGCATAACGGCAGGCCTGCTCCCAGCTTTCATCGTTCAGGTATCCCCGCAGCAGTCCTGACATAAAGGCATCGCCCGCGCCCAGAACGTTCAGAACTTCCACGCGAACGCCGTCATGCATCTTTACCTGCGACCAGTCATCGGCAATGCTGCCTTCAAATACTGAGCAACCCAGCGCGCCACGTTTGCACACCAGTACAGCAGGGGTCAACTGACGGACGCGTCGCAGGGCAGTCAGTGTGTCGGTACTGCCGCCAGCGATATGGAATTCCTCTTCGGTCCCCACGATCAAATCGAAATGGCGCAATACCGCTTGGAGTTGTTCGGTAACCTGTGATGAGGCGATAAAACGCGTTTCACCATCTCCTAACGACGTCAGCCCCCACAGCACGGGACGATAGTCGATATCCAGCACCCGCCGCAGCCCGTGTTTTTGCGCATATTCCAGTGCTTTAAGAACGGCGGCGCGCGTATTAGGATGGGAAAGATGGGTGCCGGTGACGGCTAATGCGCGTGAAGAGGCGATGTAATCTTCGCGGATATCTTCAGGGGTGAGCGCCATATCCGCGCAGTTATCGCGGTAGAAGATCAGAGGAAAGGTGTCCTGATCTTTAATGCCGAGGATCACCAGCGCGGTCAGACGATCGCTATCCGACAGTAGGCACTGTGTATCCACACCAACACGGTTTAATTCTTCACGAACGAAGCGTCCCATATGCTCATCGCCGACGCGGGCCAGCATAGCAGAACGTAATCCTTGAATGGCCGTACCGTAGGCAACATTGCCTGACGAACCACCTAAATATTTAGCGAAAGTTGTCATATCCTCCAGTCGCGCCCCGATTTGCTGACCATACAAATCAACGGCGACTCGCCCCAGACAGATAACGTCCAGCGGCTTTTTCTCACTACTGACTGCTTTATTCATTGACATATCCCCTGACAGAAGACGGCGTTATTTTTTCTAATACTAGATGTTTATGATTTCACTTTCAACAAAAATGGAATATATTTTCTACTTGTTGTTTGAATAGGATCACAGATATGTCATTTTAGGCAACGATTCATAAATCTGTTTTTGTTGTGCTGCATCATTTAATTTATTGATAATTATATTTTTTTAATTTTAAAACCATATAAGGAATAAATTTCATTTTCATGAAAACTACGACTAATGTGGGGAAATTTTGTAACCGTTTTTTGATCTCCTTCTCATTAATGAAACATAAGTTCCATATAATTGCAATGGCGGAAATTTTGAACCTATGATAAGTCTCCGTGGTTTTGGGCTGAAGCTATTCATAAACAGGCAACGACAGCCGAACAGTTGATAAAAGCAGGTGGGGTACATGAAAACAATCAGGTTGACCATGGCGCAGGCTTTGGTGCGCTTTCTTGATAATCAGTACATTGACGTAGACGGCAGCGAAATCAAATTTGTAAAAGGGATTTTCGCCATTTTTGGTCACGGGAACGTCGTCGGATTGGGGCAAGCGCTTGAAGAGGACTGTGGCCAACTTAGCGTTCATCAAGGGCGTAACGAACAGGGAATGGCGCATATTGCGACGGGATTTGCCCGCCAGATGCGTCGCCATCAGATTTATGCCTGCACTTCCTCAGTGGGACCAGGGGCCGCTAATATGATCACTGCAGCAGCAACTGCGACGGCTAACCGTATTCCACTGCTTTTGCTGCCGGGCGATGTGTACGCATCGCGTCAGCCCGACCCGGTTTTGCAACAGATTGAACAAGAACACGATCTGACTTTGAGCACCAATGATGCTTTCCGCGCTGTGAGCCGCTACTGGGATCGCATTACGCGTCCAGAACAACTAATGAGCGCCTGTATTAGCGCGATGCGGGTGTTAACCGATCCAGCGGATACGGGGGCCGTGACGCTTTGTCTGCCACAGGATGTGCAGGGTGAAGCTTGGGATTATCCGGACTATTTTTTCGCTCGCCGGGTCTATCGTATTGAGCGTCATGCGCCGACGGAGCCGATGCTGAACGAGGCAGTTTCACTGATTTGCCGTCACCGGCGGCCGCTGATCGTTTGCGGCGGGGGTGTGAAGTATTCGCAGGCTGAAGAGGCGTTGCTGAGATTTGCTGAACGTTGTCATCTTCCGATTGCTGAAACCCAGGCAGGCAAGGGAGCACTCAGTTCTGCACATCCGTTGAATGTCGGTGGGATTGGCGAAACCGGTTCACTGGCGGCGAATCTGCTGGCGCAGGAGGCCGATCTGATTATCGGTGTGGGGACGCGCTATACCGATTTCACTACCTCCTCAAAGTGGATCTTCCAGAATCCTCACGTTCGCTACTTGAATATAAATGTTAGCCGCTTTGATGCCTTCAAGCTGGATGGCATACAGATGCAAGGTGACGCTCGCGTTGCCCTGACGCAGCTGAGCGAACGGCTGGCCCAGGAGCATTATGCTTCGCAATGGGGTGAGACTATTCACCGCGTCCGATTGCAATATATGGCGGAAGTTGATCGCGTCTATGCTGTGGAATATAGCGAAGAGGGCTTCAAACCTGAAATTGAGGATCATATGGATACTAAAAAGGTGTTTGAAGAGTTTAATGAGATTACGCGGTCGTGGCTGACCCAGACGCTGCCAAAGCTCTGGTAGAAGAAAAGAAGGAAGAAAAGAAAGAGGTGAAGGCTGTCGTCAATTCCGGTCCGACGGTAATCACCCCGAAGAAACAAGTTACCGTGGAACCTGCCCAGGCTGCTGAAAAGGCATCCGAAGGCATCGTGAAAGATGCCCAAGTCATCGAAGTGCCCCAAGTCAAGAAACCTGCCGCACTGGTTCCTGCCCAAAAGAGCCAGCAGCAAGAATACAAGACCATAGCCCCCGAGCAATTGTCAGCCGATGCCATCCAGACCGGAGCAGGCAAATTGGTTATCGTCATCGGCCAAGAGCCTTTCAACATGACCATGATGACAGCAAACTCCGGAGGTTCTTTGGGCAAAGTCAACGGCAAACCAGTTGTATTCAGCATACTGTCGCCCGACCAGCCGTATGAACAAATGGAAAAAGCAGAAAGCTATACCATCCGTTTCTATCCTACGGGACAGACAGAGCCTACGGTTATTCTGGAATGTAAGAAGCTGCCTTCACCGGCAACGATGGAAGGTATGCCACGCACGTATGTAGGCGAAATTCTGAAAGCAATGGTCAAATGACCGCACACGCAGACTGCAAATTGTAAATAATCAAATCAGGAATAAACAAATGGAAATAAAAAGTAAATTCGACCATTTTAATATCAATGTCACCAACCTGGAACGTAGCATCGCATTCTACGAAAAGGCACTGGGCCTGAAAGAACATCATAGGAAAGAGTCGTCCGACGGCTCTTTCACTCTGGTCTATCTGACCGACGGCAGTACCGGCTTCCTGCTGGAACTGACCTGCTTGAAGGAGCACCCACAAGCCTACGAATTAGGAGAGAACGAGAGTCACCTCTGCTTCCGCGTATCCGGCGATTACGACGCCATACGCCAATACCATAAGGAAAACGGATGGGTATGCTTCGAAAACACTGCAATGGGACTGTACTTTATCAATGACCCGGATGACTATTGGATTGAGGTACTGCCGGAGAAATGATATTTTACATCACTAAAACAACGAAATATATGAGTATAGAAGAAGCGATGATGGGTGGTATTGTCTTCAAAGGCAAAAAGGACAAACCTAAAGAAGAAAACAAGATAAAGACCAAAGCCAAGAAGAAAACCTACATTACCGGGCAACACGGTTCCGCCTCAGCCAAAATGAAAGCAGAAATCCGCCGCAAACGCGCTAACAGACATAAGAAATGATAAATACAGCCTTATTGCCTGCCGACAAGGACCCGATGGGCGCAGCCATAGCCGATTACTTCAAACGGCATAAAGCCGACCGCCTACGCGTGTTCTCTTCACAATTCGATGAGGACGAAATTCCCGTCGAAGAGCTATTCCGCACAGAAAAGCAAATGCCCTTGCTGGAGCGTACTGCTCTGCAAATGGCAACCGGAAGGATTTTGGATGTGGGTGCCGGCAGCGGTTGCCATAGCCTTACCCTGCAAGAAGCCGGAAAAGAGGTCCATGCCATCGACATTTCCCCGCTTTCCGTGGAAGTGATGAAGCAGCGAGGTGTGCGTAGCGTGTCACAAACCAATCTGTTCAATGAACAGTTTGCCGATGAATACGACACTATCCTAATGCTGATGAACGGTTCCGGCATTATCGGAAAATTGGAGAATCTGCCTGATTTTTTCCGGAAGATGAAGCTGCTGCTCCGGCCTGGAGGCTGTGTTTTAATGGATTCCAGCAACCTGAGCTATCTGTTCGAAGAGGAAGATGGCAGTATTGTTATCAACCTTGCCGGTGATTACTACGGAGAGGTAGACTTCCAGATGCAATACAAGAATGTCAAAGGCGACTCCTTTGACTGGCTCTATATCGACTTTCAGACCCTGAGCATCTATGCTGCCGAAAACGGCTTCAAAGCAGAGCTGGTGAAAGAGGGTACACATTATGACTATCTTGCCAAACTATCCCGACAAGCATAAAAGTGAAGTGCCCCCTAAAAGTTTTTGTCTAACTTTTAGGGGGCACTTCCTTTTTTATATCTTGCCTATTCCTACTATTCAGAAAGCATTCCGTCAATCTCCTTCACCAAAGAAGCAAATTCTTCAGGGTTATACAAACGTGTCAGCTTCACAATACGCCCTTCCTTATCAATCAGGACATTGCGTGTGATACCTGCCTTGCGGAGCGCATACTTCGCAAATATATCCGCTCCCGGGTCCAGACCCAAAGGATAGGTCACTCCGGTTGACTTACCAAAAGCAATCACTTTCTCCAACGGCTCGTCACGGTCGATGCCAATCAGCATAAAATCCGGATTCGACTTATGCTTCAGCCATATATCCTTCTCAATGAAAGGCATCTCCTTACGGCACACTCCACACCAGCTTGCGGTAAACTGCAACATGACCACCTTCCCACGAAGTTCCGAAAGGGTAATGCTTTTCCCATCCGTCAGCTTCACTGTAAAATCAGGAGCCATCTCCCCTACCTTAACGATGTAGCCGGTACTGTCCGCCACTACATCCTGCGCCTTGCCTGCCATGCTGCACATAGCAAACAGACAGAAAATCAGAAATCCAACTTTTTTCATTTTATTCAATCTTTAATAAGTAAGCTGTAACTATTCAGCGAATGATATTTTATAGAATGGGCAAACAATTCCCTATAACAAAAAACTCCGAAACACTTTTAAAAAGCAGTTTCGGAGTTTTATTCTTCGAGGTACCTGGCAGATTCGAACTGCCGTACACGGTTTTGCAGACCGCTGACTAAGCCACTCATCCAAGGTACCGGTTCTTACAAGAACTCTTTATTTCTTGTTTGCGGATGCAAAGGTAGCACTTTTTTTGAAACTACCAACTATCCGCAACAACTTTTCTTCTTTTTTTTCGTCACTCCACTACACTCTGCACGCTTCTTATCATACAAATTCTTTAGTTCACAGCCACTTGCACAACTATCACACGGATTACCATTTTCTTTGACCCGATGAAAAAAAGAATAAATACTCATGCCAATCCGCACAGCGCAGAGCAACAACAATAAGGCTACTACCCACTCCTGCCAACTATTCATCATAAAAACAGACCTCCTATCTGATAAATTGCGAAAGACATCAGCCAGGCCAGCGCAGTAGTATAAAGCCCCGCAAACACGGCCCACTTCCAACTGCCAGACTCCCCTTTAATGGCTGCCAACGTGGCGATGCACGGAAAATAAATCAGCACAAACACCATGTAACCGAAAGCCACCAGGGGCGTTATCGGAATGCGTTCACCCAAGCTTGCGGCATCTGCCTCAGCATCGTCGGCATAAAGCACTCCGAGCGTGCTTACCACCAGCTCCTTGGCGCCCACGCCGGAAAGGATGCCGATGCCCAGCTTCCAGTCGAATCCCAACGGTTCGATGACCGGTTCCATGGCTTTACCAATCCGGCCGATGTAGGAATTCTCCTGCTGTTCCGTCACACTTTCATATTCATCGTGGTTGGGATAATATCCCAATGCCCAGATAACGATGGATGCCACCATAATGATGCCTCCCATCTTGCGGAGATACTGCGCCCCCTTCTCCCACGTATGGCGGAAGATGGCCTTGGACGTCGGCATACGATAAGGCGGCAGCTCCATGACAAACGGCGTATCGTCTCCTTTCACCAGAAAGCGGCAGAAAAGACGTGCCATGACCACTGCCAACAGAATGCCGATGGCATAGATTACTAACAGCACAAAGCTCGCATTGTTCGGAAAGAAGGCGCCTACCAGCAATAAATAGATGGGTAGACGGGCGCTGCACGACATCAGCGGATTGATGAGCATCGTCACCAGACGGCTCTTGCGGTTCTCAATGGTACGCGAAGCCATAATGGCGGGCACATTACACCCAAAGCCCATAATCAGCGGAATGAAAGACTTTCCATGCAGCCCCATTTTATGCATAATCTTATCCATAATGAAAGCGGCACGTGCCATATAGCCCGAGTCTTCCATCAAGGAAATAAAGAAATAGAGCAACAGAATATTCGGCAGGAAAACAATGACACCGCCCACACCTCCGATAATACCATCCACCAGAAGGTCCTTCAGCGGTCCTTCGGACATGTTGTTGCATATCAGGTCGCCCAATTCGCCTACCAGCCATTCAATCCCCTGCATAGGATAGTCGCCCAGCACAAAGGTGCCTTCGAACATCAGATAAAGGAAAAGGAAGAAAATGGGATAACCCCATACACGGTGAGTAACGATTGAGTCTATGATTTGAGTAGTGCGCGACGTATCCTGATGATTGTCCACATAGGTCTCGCGCAGGGCACCGGCTATAAAACCATACTTGGCATCGGTGATGGCCTGCTCGCTCTCCTCGTTCACCACCTCGGCAATCCGTGCCTCTTCCCGGTCGCGGACGGCAAGAATCTCCTTTCCATTGGGCAACTCTTCCACAATCTTTTTCAAGTCTTCGTCGTTCTCCAGCAACTTGATGGCAAGGAAACGCGTGGAATATTTGTGGCGGATGTTCTCATTGACGCTGATGACGCGCTTCACCTCCTCAATGCTACGTTCCAGCTCGGGACCGTGATTGATATGGATATGACGGTAGAAGCCACGCGGCTGTTCTATCTCTTCTTTATGGCTGCCGAAGTCATGGTCGGGAACATACTCCTGATGCCAGCTGCGAAGGTCACTCAATATCTCGCTGCGCATCCTGCCCTTATGGTCGAGGAAGTCGCCGCCTTCGTAAATATTGATAATCACATGGAACAGCTGTTCAATGCCTTTTCCGCTACGGCTGACCGTAGGCAACATCGGAACTCCGAACAACTGGCTGAGCTTTACATAGTCCAGCGTGTTTCCACTGGCTTCCAGCTCATCGTACATGTTCAGTGCAATCACCATGCGCACGTTCATGTCAATCAGCTGGGTGGTGAGATAGAGATTGCGTTCCAGGTTGGAAGAGTCCACAACATTGATAATGATATCCGGCGTTTCATTGATAATGTGCCGGCGGACATAGATTTCTTCAGGGGAGTAGGCCGAGAGGGAATAGGTTCCGGGAAGGTCGACAATACGGAAGTGGTAACCTTGGAAATCAAAATACCCCTCCTTGGCATCTACCGTAACGCCACTGTAATTGCCCACATGCTCGTGCGAACCGGAAGCGATGTTGAAAAGAGAAGTTTTACCACAGTTGGGATTTCCCACCAAAGCCACATTTATGGTGCGGCGTTTGCCGAGGGCCAGTTGCTTCAGCTCATCTTCGCCCAGATGCATGTTTTCGCCCAACCCCTCGTGGTAATCGGGCTGCACAGCCTGCTCCTTAGCTTCCTGCTCACTGATAATCTCTATCATCTCAGCCTCCTGCCGACGAAGAGAAATCTCATATCCCATTACTTTGTATTTGATAGGGTCGCGTAGTGGGGCATTCAGCAAGACCTCCACTGTTTTACCTTTAATAAATCCCATTTCCACAATCCGTTTGCGGAAACCACCGTGTCCCAGCACTTTTACGATTACACCTTTTTCACCGGTATTCAATTCGGACAAACGCATAGTCTTTCTGCCTTTCTTTTCTATTTTGGGGGCAAAGATAATACTTATGTCCGCAAGGCACAAATAATTTAGAATGTTTTTAAATAAGAGACACTAAACAATAATGCCCAGAAGGCAAAACACTACTTCCAGAGATACTAAATCGTAACTTCACCACACCTTTGTTCTTTTCTTACCACAGCTGTGGTAAGAAAAGAACAAAGGTGTG
>OHAQ01000647.1_pt1 | contig 27715 bp, 29 predicted proteins | sample 1577111 | NCBI WGS metagenome assembly OHAQ01 (sample SAMEA3541549, study PRJEB24748) | human gut metagenome | biome: human gut; feature: human-associated habitat; material: faeces | place: China | collected 2012 | reverse complement strand
ACTTGTCAACAGTTTTTCAAAACTTTTTTATTTTTTTGATTACTTTTTTACATAAGTTTGTAATCATTTTTTAATGTTTCGTTTGCGACTTAATTAGTTTACCATTTTTATTTCTTTTTGTCAACAGTTTTTTTAAAAAAAATTATTTTTTATCACAAATCAACTAAAATAACATCTTCTCCAATTTTTTTTATTTTATTCCATGGAATTGTAACATTATTTTTTCCTACCATTCCACTAAAAAGTTTTCCTGTTTTAGCAACAATGATTGCGTTTATTTCTCCTGAATTAAAATCCGCTTGAACATCTACAACAAACCCTAATATTTTTCCATCGCTTAAACTTATAACTTCTTTTTGTTTAAAATCTATACCTCTTGCCAAAACGCCACCCTCTTTACATCATCAATTAAAATAATTATTTATTCCTTTAACGATTGCTTTTGCTATTTCTTCTTCATTTTTTAAAATCCAATTTACATCATCTTGATTATCATGAAATGCAATTTCTAGCAATACAGCAGGAGCAAATGTATTTATTATTTCATATAGCGATTTTGTATATAAAACACCCCTGCCCTTTTCTGGATAAGGATATATTTGTATAATCTGTTCATATATATCATTAGCAAGTCTATCTCCAGGTGTATTTTTTCTATTTGCATATATTTCTGGTCCCTGCCCTTTAATGTTAGTCCCACTAGCATTACTATGAAGCGCAACATGTATATCAGGATTTATTTTATTACTTTGCTGTACAATCTGTTTTAAAGTTTCATTAGGATTATTTCTATATACAACATATCCATCATCTATTAATCTTTTCTCAATTATATCTACTATTCTATTCATTCTATATTCTTCGCTACCAAAATTTCCTAAACCAATGTTATATTCTTGTGCGGAAGGACTAAGAAATACTACTTTTTTATCATTCAAATTATCACCTCTTTACATTATATTACATATAAAAAAAAAAAGAACTAGTTAAACTAGTTCTCTATATTCCCTTTTCTACCCTTTTTTTCATTCTTTCTAATGCATTTTTTTCAATTCTTGAAATTTGAGCTTGTGATACTCCAAGTTCTTCTGCAAGTTCACTTTGAGTTTTATCATTAAAATATCTCTTTGTAATTATATATTTTTCTTTATCACTTAATTTTCCTAATACTTGTTCAATTGCAATTTTATCTATTGTATTTTCAGATTCTTCCTTTTCATTTTTAAGTTGATCTAATAAATATATTTGATCACCTCCGTCATTATATACGCAATCATATATTGACATTGGTGCAACTGTACTATCTATTGCTAGAATAACATCTTCTTTTGCTGCTTTAGTTAACTCACATATTTTATCAATTGTCGGCTCTTCATTATGTTCTTTAACATATTTTTCTCTTGTTTGAGCTATTAAGTATGACAAATCCCTTAGTGATCTTGTTACTCTAAAAGCGCTATTATCTCTTAAATATCTTTTTATTTCTCCTATTATCATAGGAACAGCATATGTACTAAATTGTACTGGTTGCGTTATATCAAAATTATCGATCGCTTTTATAAGTCCAACAACACCCACTTGAAATATGTCATTTATATTTTCTCCTCTGTTATTAAACTTTTTAATTATACTCAAAACCAACCTTAAATTCGCTTCTACAAATTCATCTTTAAGTTCAACTCTTCCATTTTTTATATTTCTCAACATTTCCATTTGCTCTTTTTGAGATAATTTTGGAAGTTTTGATGTATCAAGACCATTTATTTCAACTTTAACATTCATATGTATCTTCTCCTTTTTTCTTTTGTTTATATAATTAACATATGAATTATCATTTATACCCATTCGACATATCTTCTTAATTATAGTTATTTTTATTTATTTTATAACAAAAAATCTTTCTTTAAATTATTGATTACTTTCTTTTCAATTCTAGAAATATATGATTGTGAAATTCCAAGTTTATCTGCAACTTCTTTTTGTGTCAATTCATCATACCCATTAAATCCATACCTAAGTTGCATTATTGTTTTTTCTCTATCATTTAATTTTCTTATAGCAACTTCCAATACTTTTTTATTATCGCTTTCCTCTATATGTTTAAATATACTATCATTATCTGTTCCTAATATGTCTGCAAGTGACAAATCATTTCCCTCACTATCCGTATTTATAGGTTCATCTATTGATACCTCAGTTTTTATTTTATTATTTTTTCTTAAAAACATAAGTATTTCATTTTCTATACATCTTGAAGCATATGTTGCAAGTTTTATATTTTTATCTAGATTAAAACTATTTACCGCTTTCATAAGTCCTATTGTTCCTATAGATATTAGATCCTCAATATTAACTCCTGAATTTTCAAACTTTTTAGCTATATATACTACTAATCTTAAATTTCTTTCTATTAATATATTTTTAGCTTCTGAGTCTTTATTCATAAGTCTTTTTAAAAGTTCCATTTCTTCATCATTTTTTAATGGAGCAGGTAATTTATCAGGTCCTGCTATATAGTACATAGTATTATCATCTATTCCCAATCTTTCTAAAATTTTTAAATATATGCTTTTTATATTTTTTATTTTTAACATAATTCTACCCCTTTCATTTTTTCTAAATATGTGTCATAACTAATCAAAGCTTCATAATCATCATTGTTATTTAGTTTCCTATCTACAAAAATAAAAAGAACATTTTTAAGTTGGCATAATTTTTGTTTGTTTTTTTTTATAACTATATTATTTAACAAATATCCTTTAACATTTTCTTTACCTGTTACTGTATTTATATCTATATAAGTAGTTTTTAATAACAATTTATTATTATATAATTTTTCGTAATATTTACTTTCTACAAAAAGTACATCATTATTTCCAACTAGATCTTTTACATTATTTCCTGTATCAACAAAAGCTGGTATTATAACTTCACCTATTTTTATTTCATATATTAAATTGTCTTTTTTTATTTTACTTTTCCACATTTTCCACATTAATTTATTAAATAAATATAATATCAATCCGGAAATAATATACAATATAACTTTAATAAGCTCATTAGATATATTTAAATTAAATAATAAAGTTAGTGATATTATTATCCCTACTAATACAAAAGAAATTAATATATAGTATACAAATACTTTAAGATATATTTTTAAAGTATTTGGTTGAAAAATTATATATAGAATAAAACATATTGCAAATAGTTTAATTAACAGATTTCCAAAGAAGTTAAAACTAAAATACCCTGACAAGGTTTCATAAAATCCTAATATAATACTTCCAATAATTATATTTATTTTTTTAGCTTTCATTTTTGTAAATAAATATACTTGATAAATGGTTATATAGCTTACAATTAAATTTTCTAAAAAAATGTATTCAATATATTCAGTCATAACCAATCACCATAATTATTATATCTTTACTTATTCAAAAAAAATGTAGAATAAAAATTATTTCTTTAACTTTTCATCTACAAAAAAAAATAAATAAAGCTAAGATTTTAAAAAAATCTTAGCTTTATTATATATTATACTATATTTTGATATTTTTAATTATCATTTTTATTTCTTCTTAAAAAAGGTGGAATATCTAGATCTATCTTATAATCATTTTTATAATCATTATTTGATGATAAATAATCATTTCTAGATGGTATTGTACTAGTAGAATTATTTTTTATACTATTTTGATTTAAAACATCATTTACAACTGTATCTAATTGCATATTATTAAAATCAGTATATGCTTGTGATTTGTTAAATCCAGTGGCAATGACTGTTATAACAATTTCATCTTTTAAGTTTTCATCTATTACTGCTCCAAAAATTATATTTGCTTCTGGATCAACTGATTTTTGTACAAGTTCTGCTGCTTCGTTTATTTCAAGTAATCCTAAATCTCTTCCACCAGTTACATTTATAAGTACGCCGCCTGCTCCTTCTATAGAAGTTTCAAGTAAAGGACTATGTATTGCTTGTCTAGCTGCTTCTTGTGCTCTATTCTCACCTGATGCTCTTCCTGTTCCAATATGTGCAATACCTGCATCTAACATTATAGTTTTTACGTCAGCAAAATCAAGATTAACAAGACCTGGAATAGTAATAAGGTCAGATATACCTTGTACACCTTGTTTTAAAACATTATCAGACATATCAAATGCATCTTGTAGACATGTTTGTTTTTCAACAACTTGTAATAACTTTTCATTTGGAATAACTATTAAAGTATCTACGCATTGTTTTAATTCATCAATTCCAGCTTCTGCTTGAGATGTTCTTCTTTTTCCTTCAAATGGAAATGGCTTTGTGACAACAGCAACTGTAAGAATTCCCATTTCTCTTGATGTTTCTGCAACAATTGGGGCTGCACCTGTTCCAGTTCCTCCACCCATTCCAGCTGTAACAAAAACCATATCAGCTCCTTTAAGAGCTTCTGCTATTTCAGCCTTTGATTCTTCTGCACTACATTTTCCAATTTCTGGATTTGCTCCTGCACCAAGTCCACGAGTTAATTTTTCTCCTATTTGAATTTTTTTATTTGCTTTTGAAAGTCCTAGAGCTTGTCTATCTGTATTTACAGTTATAAATTCAACTCCTCTAAGACCAGCTTCGATCATTCTATTGATGACATTACCGCCACCACCGCCAACTCCAACAACTTTAATAGTAGCTGTTCCAGCTTGCATTTCTTGATTTTCCATCTAAAAATTCCTCCTTATTCCTTATTATCTATTTCTCTTGTTTTATTGTATGCTCCTTTAAATTTATCTTTTATATTCCTTATTCCCTCAATAATTTTTTCTTTAAAAGTTAAATCTGTTACAATTTCTACATCACTATTAACATGTTTACTTACTCCTAGACTGGCTATATACCTTACCATTCCAAATACTGTTGCATGTTGTGGTTTTATTACATTTATAAGTTTAGGATTACAAACTCTTACCTGATTAATTTTTAATATAAGCATTGCTAATTCTTGTGCACCAACTATATTACTAATTCCTTGTCCAGTGAGAACCATACAATCTATTTTACCGTTTAATTTATTATCAGATATCATTTTTTTAATTAGTTGATATATTTCTTTTACTCTTGCCTCTATTATTTGCACAATTTCACTACATCTAATTACTTCATTTTCACCTGTCATCTTAGTATTTAATTTTACATCATGATTATTTGCTATCATTGCCATAATAGCTAAGTTGTATTGTCTTTTTAATTTTTCTGCTTCATCAGATGTAATATCTAGTGTCATTGCAATATCATTTGTTATATGATCGCCACCAACCGGAAGAGTAGTATAAAATTCTATTATATTATTTTTATATACAGAAATATCTGTATGTCCTCCTCCAATATCTACAAGTAATACTCCCATATCCTTTTCTTCTGGCATTAATACGATATTAGAAGTAGCTAAAGTCTCTAGTATCAAACCGTCAAGCCTTAACCCTGCTAATTTTAAAACTCTTTGAACTCCTGCAATATATTCACCATTAGCAATCACTACTTGAGCTTCTAAAGAAAAGCTCTTGCAAAATGCTCCTATAGGTTCCTCTTTATATTTTCTTCCATTTACTGTATATTCAATTGGTAATAAATCAATTATCTGTTCATTATTGGACATATTTACAGCCATTTGTGCTCTTGAATAAGAATTATATATATCATTTATAGACATTCCATCATTTGGCTTCTCAACTTCAGTTTCTATAGTTACTTTTTCAATTCTAGTATTCATTCCCTTTATATTTACATATGTAGAATTTACAATTAAATCTGATACTTCTTCGGCTGCATCAACCGCATTTCTAACTGCATTCGCTACACTTTGAGGGTCTAAAATTCTTCCCTTTTTTATTCCTGAACTATCAGATAAACCATATCCTATAACTTCTATTTCGCTAAATTTATTCACTTGACCTATAACACAACTTATTTTTGTTGCACCAAGATCTAAACCAACAATGATATCTCCAATAGCCACTTATATTCACCCCCAAGTTCAAGCTACATATATGATACTATTTTTAAGAGAAAAAATCAAGTATTTTTTAGAAATTTTGTAATATTTTTGTCATTTGTTTGCAACATTATTTTAATATGCTTTTAGTTGTAATATTTTGTATGCTTTTTACTATTTTTATACGATAATTTTAATATAACCAAATATAATAAAAACAAAACAAAACTTGGATTATATAATAAAATAAATATTAAAATTCCACAAATAAATAAAATCAAAAATACAATATAACTAATAATATTTATTATTTTATCTGTATTTCTTTCATCTAGTTTAAGTAGCAACATATTTTTAAATATATTATACCCATCTAAAGGATATACCGGTATTAAATTTAAAATGCATAAGAAAATATTTATATCATATACCACCTTTATATTTTTAAAGATGATGGCTAATACTAAATTTGATAAGGGCCCTGCTAAAAATATAAATATATCTCTTATTAAATATTTTTTGGATAAATAATTTTCTTCTAGGTTATAATGTAACTTTTTAAAAACTATATTTACACCAAATAGTCCTATATTAAATATTTCAATTTCTTTTCCAAATAACGTTGCAACAAACATATGTGAAGACTCATGAAATACTATAAATAAATAGCAAATAAGATATGATGATAAAAAACTTCTTATATTATTAGAGAATAAAAAAATAAACATTATTATTATAAATATAATGTCTATCTTTATATCAAAAAATGGGGTTTTTATTTTCATATTTGCCTCCATATTTTATTAAAATTCTAATATTTTTTCCGGATCAACAGTCCTATTATTTATTTTTATTTCAAAATGTAAATGTGGTCCTGTCGACATACCTGTGCTTCCCATTAATCCAATTTTATCACCTTGTTTAATTTCATCATTTTCCTTTACTTGGATTGTTTCTAGATGTGCATATTTAAATATAACTCCATCTTTTTCTACTTCAACATTATTGCCATAATATTTGTTCATTTTTCCTGTTTTTACAACTTTACCATCTGTAGCACTTATAATCTGAGTATTTTTTTTATTTGCTATGTCAATTCCTGTATGATATGGATTAACATTTTCAAAAATCTGCTCTCTTGCTCCATATCTTGAAGTTATAGTTCCCTTTACAGGAACTATAATATTTATATTTTTCTTTAGTATTTCATCAATATCTGTATCCATTATACTTATAGCACTAATTACTTCCTGTAATTTTGCTTCCTCGTAAGGTTCTCCTCCTCCTACTCCTATATTTTCATTTGATTTATCGTTTATTTCAGATTGTTCAACAAATGAATCATTATTTTCTTCTATATTTGAATTTTTATTAAAAACTTTTAATATCTCATCTTTTAGACTTAAATTTATAAAATTAGGCTTTATATATTGTAAATATTTAGATGATAAAGTTATTGCTATTTTTTCTGGAATTATAAATTTTCCAGCTTCATACACATACTTTGATACTTCCTCCACTTTTTCTAAAACACCTATTTTTGTATAATCTTTATTGTATTCATTTATTATATATTTTGCGTATTTATTATTTAATACTTGTTCTTTAAACATCAATTTACATATTAAACATAAAAAAATAATATTTACTGAAATAAAGAACTTTATGAAAAATTTTTTCTTAAAATTTCCCACTTTTTTTCTTTCTTCACAAGATTCTTCTTCGTCAAAAAAGCTTTCATTTTCATGTTGTTTTATTTTTCTTTTTATTGTAACATTAGATATTCCAATATCACCAAGATTAACTTTGCTACCTACATCTTTTAACATACTTTTTCTGAGTCTTCTTGCTGAAACCATATTTTCCATACATTATCCTCCACATAGTACAAGTTCATACTAAAGTATATTATAAATATATTTTTTTATTACAAAAAAATGGCTAGATATTTCTAACCATTATTTACACTATTTTACCTTTTAAATACCATAAATGTTCACTAAGTATCTCAACATTTACTATTTTCCCTATATTTGATTTTTCCCCATCAAATATAACTACTTTGTTTTGTGATGTTCTTCCAGTAAGTACTTTATCATTATTTTTGCTTACTCCTTCAACAAGTACTTTATATGTTTTTCCTATCATTTTTTTGTTATTTTCAGGCAAATATTCCTCATATATTTCTTTTATTCTTTCAAGTCTTCTTACCTTTTCTTCTTCAGGTGTATTATCTTCCATCTTTTCTGCTCTAGTCCCAACTCTTTTTGAATAAATAAACATATATATTTGATCAAACTTAACTTTTTTTACAACATCTAATGTATCAAGGAAATCTTCTTCTGTTTCACCTGGAAATCCAACAATAATATCTGTTGAAATAGAAATATTTTCATCTGCACTTTTTAACTTATTAACAATTTTAAGATAATCTTCTTTTGTATGTTTTCTGTTCATTTCTTTTAATATCTTACTACTTCCAGATTGTAAAGGTAAATGAATTTGCCTTGCAATTTTTTTTGAACTTTTTATAACATCAATTAACTCATCACTAAAATCCTTTGGGTGAGGTGACATGAACCTAATTATTTCAATTCCATCTATTTTTTCAATATCTTGCAATAAATTTGGAAAGCTATAATTGGTATCTTTAAAATCATTTCCATATGAATTTACATTCTGACCTAATAGCATTATTTCTTTATATCCTTCTTTTGCAAGTTTTTTTACATCATTTAATATATCTTTAGGTCTTCTGCTTCTCTCTCTTCCTCTAACATATGGGACTATACAATATGAGCAAAAATTATTACAACCATATATTATGCTTACACTAGCTTTATACTTACTATCATATTTTATAGGTACTTCTTCTTCTATTTCATTTGTAACTTCAACAAACTCTATATTTTTCTTTTTTTCCTTAAGTAAGTCATATAGTTTACTTGGAAAATTATTCATTGCACCAGTTCCTAAAGTTATATCTACAAATCTATATGATTTTTTTATTTTTTCTATAATATGTTTTTGCTGTGTCATACAGCCAACCACAACAATATATACATTCTCATTGTTCATTTTATATTTTTTCAAGGTTCCAAGTCTTCCAAATAATGTATTTTCAGCATTTTCTCTTATACAACAAGTATTAAATAAAATTAAATTTGCTTTTTCTTCATTTTCTTCTCTTTTAAATCCTATACTTTCTAAAATTCCAGCATATTTACTTGAGTCATTCTCATTCATCGAACACCCCATTGTATCTATATAATATGTTAAATTTTTATCTTCTGCTATTTTTTTTATTTTATCTTTATAATTATTTGTAAATCTCATATCGTTTCTCCTAACTAAACTTTACATATTATACAATAATTCGATTTACTTTTCAATACGCTTTTTAAATATTTATTAAATGTAATAAACTATTAAATTTTAGTTTAACAATTCAATTTTACTTATAACGATTTACATTATATATTTATATATAACATAAAATAATTTATTGCAGAAAAAATTCCAAGAAATTAATCTTGGAATTATATATTATACTCTTTCCATATAACTTCCTGTTCTTGTATCAATACGTATTTTATCACCGATATTTACAAAAACTGGAACATTAAAGTTTGCACCTGTTTCTACAGTACATGGTTTTGTTGTACCAGTTGCAGTTGCTCCTTTTATTCCTGGTTCAGTATATGTTACTTCAAGTTCTACAAATGTTGGTGGTTCTACACCAAATATTTTACCTTTATATGATAATACTTTTACTAACATACTATCTTTTAAATATGGTAAAGTATCTACAATTTGTTCTTTTGAAAGTTCTACTTGCTCATAAGTAGTCGTATCCATAAAAGTATACATATCTCCTTCACTGTATAGATATTGCATTTCTTGTACAGTTACTTGAGCTTCTTCTACTTTTTCAGATGGATTAAAAGTTTTTTCTAAAGTTTGCCCAGTTATAACATTCTTAAGTTTTGTTCTAACAAAAGCTGCTCCTTTTCCTGGTTTTACATGTTGAAATTCTACTACTCTATATACATTAGAATCCATTTCAAATGTAACACCATTTCTAAAATCTCCTGCTAAAATCATAAGCTCCTCCTTATATTATTTTGAAACTTTTTCTACTAAAGTTTTAAAGCCTTCCATATCATTTACAGCCATTTCAGCTAACATTTTTCTATTAATTGTAACATTTGCTTTCTTTAAGTTAGACATTAATTTACTGTATGTAGTTCCACACATTCTTGCACCTGCATTAATTCTTGCAATCCAAAGTTGTCTGAAATTTCTTTTCTTTTGTTTTCTTCCTATATATGCATATTTTAAAGATTTCATAACAGCTTGATTTGCCATTTTAAATCTTACAGATTTTGCTCCAAAATAACCTTTTGCTCTTTTTAGAACTTTTTTATGTCTAGCTCTTGTTGTTACAGCTCCTTTTACTCTTGCCATTTTAAATTCCTCCTTTTTAGTTTAATAATTATTTATATGGTAGTAATTTTTTAACTGCATTTTTACTTGTGCTATCTACATAAGCTGATTGTTTCAAAGACATTTTTCTCTTTGATGATTTTCCAGTTAGTTTATGTGCACGATTTGCTACATTTCTTTTAACTTTACCACTACCTGTTACAGATAATCTTTTTTTAGATGAACTATGTGTTTTCATTTTTGGCATAATAATCTCTCCTCTCCAAACTTTATTTATTTTTTGATGGTGATAAAAACATTGTTAGATTTTTTCCTTCCATTTTTGGAACTTTATCTACTTGTACACCTTCAAGCATTTCACAGAAATTCTTCATAATTTCTTTTCCTTGATTTACAAAGTTCAATTCTCTTCCTCTAAATCTCATGCTAACTTTAACTTTATTACCACTTGCAATAAATTTATTAGCATTTTTAGCTTTAACTTCTAAATCATGTTTATCAATATTTGGTGATAATCTAATTTCTTTTATCTCAATTACTTTTTGATTTTTTCTTGCTTCTTTAGCCTTTTTTGCCATTTCAAATTTGTATTTACTGTAATTTAGCATTTTACAAACTGGATTATCTTTGTTTGGAGATACAAGTACTAAATCAAGTCCTTTTTCATAAGCCATATCTACAGCTTTACCAGTACTCATTTTTCCTATCTTTTCTCCTTTTTCATCAATAACTTGAACTTCTGCAAATCTTATTTGCTCGTTTATTAAAAAATCTTGTTTTATATTAAACACCTCCAAAAAATAGATATAAAAAAAGATTGCTTGTATGGCAATCTCCTCATAATAACAACATAATAATATATACTAAAAGTATATATCATATTATATATTGTACAACCTTACTAAGATGAAACTCGTAAGGTGAGAAGATTTCCTCTACTTTACGAGTCTTATTTTAACATAATATATTTTTTTTGTCAATACCTAACTTTATTTTTCTATTAAAATTAGGTTATATTCATATCCAGAATAATTTGTATCAAAACTACTAGGATATTTTGTTTTTATAACTTTACTATCAATTACTTTATAATCATCAGTTTTAAATTTATCGTTATAAAAACTACTATCTGTTGAATCAATTATCCATATTCTACCTTTATAATCTTTTAAAAAATCTAAATCTTCAACCGTTTCCATTTGTGGACCATACGCCTTATATGCTTCTTTAACGTTCCAATGATCCCCATTATAAAAGTACTGCTTATTATCTTTAAAATATACTGCAAATACAGATCCATTTCCTATATTTGAATACACTATAATATCATCATCTTTTATATTTTCTTCTAGATATTCAATTTGGTTCATATTTGTATTATCATAGTTGTTATTTATAATATTAATATTACTAATTAGTGAGGTAACAAAAATAATTATACATATTTCTATAGTTATATATTTTGACTTTTCTTTTGCCATAATATCTGCAATAAAAAAGATTAATAAACCTGTTATTGCCATTAAATATCTTGGATAAAGTATAGGACTTTTAAGCGAAATTAGAAAAGCTATAAAAACTATTAATACATATAATAATAAAGAATTCCTTGCATTTTTTACACTTATTCTTTCTTTTTTACATCTATATATAACAAATCCTAAATATATGTACAAACAAATAGCAAAGCAAAATCCAAATATATTGCTTAAGCTTCCCATATATTGAATTCCCAAAACATTATACAATGTATCAGGAAATTCAAGTTTAATCCAATATCCTCCTCCTACTGATGTTAATTGTTTTATAAAATAATATAACCATGGAACATATAGTAAACATTCAACAATAGCTTGTATTATAAATATTTTTAAATCTTTGTTTTTTCCTTTTCTATTCTTTAATAAATATATAAATAAAATAACATTAATAATTCCAGCAAACATTAAACCATAATAATGGGTATATGCACTAAGTAAACTAAATAAAGCAAATATTACCCAATTTTTAATTGATAGTTCATTTTTATATATTCTATTTGCATATATTGCTGTTATAGTTACAAATAACATAACCCAGGTATACATCCTTATTTCAGATGAGTACGCCGAAATTATTGGTAAAAACAACGTTAAAAAAGAGAAAATTATACCTGTTCTTTCTCCATAATCTTTCCTTATATGTGTTATACCTAAAATTGATAATATAACAATTGGAACGACTGAAAATAATCTAAAAACTAATATATTATTTCCAAAAATAAGAGATACAATTTTTAACATCATATAATAAAATACTGGATGTACATCATTTCCCCCAATATTCCATATTTCACTAAAACTATGATTTGAAATTGCTACAGAATATGACTCATCAAACCAAATATTTGTATGAAAAGCTCCAAGTGATATAAATATAGTACCTAAAATAATTATAATGATATTTAATATTAAAATTTTATCTTTCTTTTTCTTTACTAAGACTAATTGATTATTAATTTTTTCCATTTTTTGCTCCTTTTTATACTACTATAATTTCACTATTAAAGATTTCTATACTATATATATTAACATATTTTAATTAAAATGTAAAGATATGTTGACATAATTTTGATCTTATGGTATAATTTCTATACAAGATATTTTATATCAAATTTTAATTAAAAAGGTGGTATCGCTTTGAAAAAAGTAAATTACATGTCAGAAGAGGAAATTGCAATGTGGATTTTAAAACACAATCCAGGTAAAGTGTATCTTTATTATGATACAACTTTAAATCCTGTTATAAAACCAATTGTTGCAATTGATTATCTTGATCTCCCTGAAGGATGTTATTATAATTCCAAAAACGGAATTACTAATAAGCATAACACCCTTACAGGCATGTATTCAACTTTAAGAGTTGATTATTAAACATACTAAATTATCTCCACTTAATTAAAAGTGGAGATATTTTTATATATCTAAATTTGTAACATATTTAGCATTCTCTTCTATAAACTTTCTTCTAGGTTCAACATTTTCCCCCATAAGCACACTAAATATTTCATCAGCTTTGATAGCGTCTTCAAGTTCAACTCTAACAAGTATTCTTTTTTCAGGATTCATTGTTGTTTCCCATAATTGCTCTGAATCCATTTCACCAAGACCTTTGTATCTTTGCATTGAAAGACTATCTCTTGCTATTCCCTTTTCTTCTAATTCTTTTAGTTTTACTTCAAGATCAGCTTCGTTATAGCAATATACATCTTCCATTCCACGTTTTGCAAGTTTAAATAGAGGTGGTTGAGCAATATATACATATCCATTTTCTATAAGTGGTCTCATATATCTAAAGAAAAATGTAAGAAGTAATGTTCTAATATGTGCACCATCAACATCGGCATCGGCCATTAATATTATTTTATGATATCTTAATTTCTCTTCATTAAAATCATTTCCAATTCCTGCACCTAGTGCAACAATAACTGGAGAAAGCTTATCATTGTTATATATCTTATCGGCTCTTGTTTTTTCAACATTTATCATTTTTCCCCATAATGGAAGTATAGCTTGGAATCTTCTATCTCTTCCTTGTTTAGCACTTCCACCAGCAGAATCTCCCTCAACTATGTATATTTCGCATTTTGAAGCGTCTTTTGATTGACAATCAGCAAGTTTACCAGGAAGTGTAGTACTTTCTAAAGCACTTTTTCTTCTAACTAGTTCTCTAGCTTTTCTTGCAGCTTCCCTTGCTCGAGATGCACTTATTGTTTTTTCTAAAATAGCCTTTGCAACTTGTGGGTTTTCTTCTAAATATGTGCTTATCTTGTTATTAGTAATACTGCTTACTATTCCTGTAACATTACTATTTCCAAGTTTTGTTTTTGTTTGTCCTTCAAATTGAGGCTCTAAAACCCTTACGCTAACTATTGCAGTTATACCTTCACGAATATCTTCACCTTGAAGGTTTGAATCTTTTTCTTTTATAATATTAAAGTTTCTTGCATAATCATTAAAAGCCTTTGTAAGTCCTCTTTTAAATCCATCAAGATGTGTTCCACCTTCGGCAGTATGAATATTATTAACAAAAGATAGAATATTTTCACTATATGCACTTGTATATTGAAGTGCAACCTCAACTTGAACATCATTTTGTTCAGTTTCAAAATATATTACATCTTTATTGATAGGTTCTTTTGATTTATTTAGAAAATCAACAAATGATTTTAAACCACCTTCATAGTGAAATACAAGTTGTTCTGATCCTTCTTCTCTTTTATCCCAAAATGTTATTTTTAAACCTTTATTTAAAAAAGCCATTTCTCTAAATCTCTGAATTAAAGTATCAGCATTATATATTGTTGTATCAAATATCTCAGCATCTGCCTTAAAAGTAACTTTTGTACCAGTTTGCTTTGAATCTGCTACTTTATGAAGTTCTTCTGTAACCTTTCCTCTTGCAAAACTTATTTCATATATTCCATCACCATTACATGATTGTACACTCATCCATTCTGAAAGTGCATTAACAACAGATCCACCAACACCATGAAGTCCTCCAGATACTTTATATCCACCACCGCCAAATTTTCCTCCTGCATGAAGTATAGTGTAAACAACCTCAATCGCTGGTTTGTGTACTTTATGATGCATTCCTAAAGGTACACCTCTACCGTTATCTTTTACTGTTATTACATTATCTGGTAATATTTCTACATTGATTTCAGTACAGTATCCAGCCAAAGCTTCATCAACACTATTATCTACAATTTCATATACCAAGTGGTGAAGACCTCTTTCAGATACACTTCCTATATACATACCAGGTCTTTTTCTAACCGCTTCAAGCCCTTCCAAAACCTGTATTTGATTTTCATCATATTTTGCCATATATATACCCTCTCCTTGTAACTCATATAGTTATATCATACTTTAATATCAAATTTCAAGTCTTCCATTTGAAACTTTTGAAATTTTTATATTATCCACATTTTCCACAAAGCTACTATCAGTTGTAGTTATTATACTTTGATAGTTTTCTATATATTTTAATAAAAAATTTATTCTATTTTCATCTAATTCTGACATTATATCATCTAAAAGTAAAATTGGATTTTCCTCTTTTTTTTCTCTTAACACTTCAAAATTTGCTAATTTAAGTACAAGCATAACTGTCCTATTTTGACCTTGTGATCCATACTTTTGAACTTCCATATCATTTATTTCTATTAAAATATCATCTTTTTGAATTCCTTTTACTGATGATTTTCTTAAAATATCTATATATAAATGTGAATCCAACACTTCTTTAATTTTATTTTTATCCATATTTAAAAAATCTGTTACATATGTAATTTTAATATTTTCTTTTCCATTTGTAATATCTTTATGTATATTTTTAGCTTTTTCAAAAATTTCATTTATTACTATTTCTCTATACTTTACAATATTAAAAATATAATCAGACATTTTTTCATGTAAAACATAAATATAGTCTTTATCTATATTTTCATTTTTTAATAAAGTATTTTTTATTTTTAGACATTTATTATACTCTTGAAGATTTATTAAATATGATTTTGAAAGTTGAGAACATATCATATCAATAAAAGTTCTTCTCTTAGATGGTGCTCCTTTTACTATGTTTAAACTATCTGGTGAAAAAATAACAAGTGGAATTTCTCCTACATGATTTGATAATCTAGTAATCTTAACTCCATCTTTTTTTAGTTGCTTTTTATTATTTTTATCTATATATACTTCAATATTGCTTTCTATATCATTTTTTTTATATTTTAAATTTATTCTACAAAACTCTTCATTAAATTTTAGTACTTCTATATCCTTGGTTGTTCTATAAGATTTTCCAAAAGCACACATATATATAGATTCAATTATATTGGTTTTTCCTTGTGCATTATTTCCTTCAAAAAAATTTATTCCATTTATTAAATCAATTTCTTGATATTTATAATTTCTAAAATTATTTAAGATTAACTTATTTAATTGCATAATTACCTCTTTTTAAAGATAATAGGAAAGTTTAACCTTATTATTAAAAACTTCCCTACATCAAATTATATATTCATTTTAGTTTTGTCTTAACTTTATTGGTAAAACAACATATATGTATTCTTTTGAATTTACTGGTTTAATTAATACTGGTGAAATACTTGAAGTAAATTCTACATATATTTCAGAATCATCGATAACTTTCAATATATCAATAACATATCTTGGATTAAATCCAATTTCAATATCTTTTCCCTCAACTATTGCTTGCACACCTTCCTTAGCATCTCCTGCATCACTTATACAGCTTAACACAATACCATCAATTCCTATATTCATTTTAAGTGGTGCTTTTCTATCTTTTTCTTTATTTTCTTTTGCAAATAAAGCAACTCTTTCAAATGAATCAAGTAAACTTTTGGTTTTAACTTTTACCTTAGTTTCATAAGAATCAGGTATAATAGTATTATAATTTAAGAACTCACCTTCAATTATTCTACTAACAAGAATACTTTTTCCCATTTCAAATAGTGCTTGGTTTTTATTCACTCCAATTTTAACTTTACTTTCTTCATCATCATTTAAAACTTTTAATAATTCAGATAAAACTTTACCTGGAATAATAACTTTAAAATCATTTATATTTTCTTCATTTATGCTTTTTCTTAATGCAAGTCTGAATCCATCAACAGCAACAATAGTTAATATATTATTTTCAACTTTTAGTAATGCTCCCATATATATAGGTCTATTTTCATCTGTACTTACAGCAAATAAAGTTCTTCTTATCATATCTTTTAATAATTTTTGTTTTATAGTTATAGAGTTTTCAACATCAAATATTGGTAATTTAGGATACTCATTTGGATTCATAGTTGCTAACTTAAATATACCATTTACAGATTTTAGTACAAATAAATTATTTTCAACTAGAATTTCTACTTCTTCATCTTCAATTCTTCTTACTATCTCATTTAATGTTTTAAGTTCAACTACTGTTTTTCCATTTTCTATAGTTTTACAATCCATAGAATGTTCTGTACCAATTTCTAAATCATTAGTTGTTAATTTTAATTTATTGTTTTCAGCTTCTATAAGTACCCCTTCTAATATTGGCATTGTTGTTCTAGTTATTGATGTTTTAGATACTATGTTTAATCCATTTATTAATTCTTTCAAATTACATTTTATATTCATTTTTGCTCTCCTTTTATAATTAGTTATCCACATTATTAACAATTTCAAAATTCATAATGTCCTATATACATATATATTATTATTATATATATATAATATAGTAGTAGTAGTAGTAGGTATTGTGGAAAATGTGGATAACATATTCAACAGCTTGTTATCACTAATTTTCCACCTGTTGATAAACCTGTGGATAACTTGTTAAATTTATCCACAGAAAATTTGTTTGTTGTGGATTATTTTAATTTCGTATAGTTATACACATTTTATTAACAGGGTTTTCCACAGTTACCTGTGTATAACTTTTTTCACGTAATATTTTTAAAATACTTTTGTAATAAATTTGTAATAATCACTTCTAATCTGCAATAGATAAGGCTTTTTTTATATCTTCTATTAAATCTTTTGTTTCTGATTTTGTTTCATATTCATCTTTAATTTTTGAATATGCATGTAGAACTGTAGAGTGATCTCTTCCACCAAAATCTTTACCTATACTTGGAAATGACATATTAGCAACTTCCCTACATAGATACATTGCTATTTGTCTTGGATATGCTACATTATTTGATCTTTTGTCACTTACTATATCACTTACTTTTATGTTAAAGAATTTGCATACCACTTGCATTATTAATTTACTTGTAAGTACTTTTGTATTTTTTACCAAAATGGATTCTATTGTATTGTCTACTACATCATTTGTAAGTTTGTTATTAGTAAAAGATGTATAGGCTACTAATTTATTAAATACACCTTCTAATTCTCTAATATTTGATTTTACTTTTGTGGCTATTCTTACAAGTATTTCATCATTTATGATATATCTTTCTTTTTCAGCTTTTTTTCTAAGTATTGCAAGACGAGTTTCATAATCAGGAGCTTGTATATCAACCGAAAGTCCCATTTCAAATCTAGTTTTAAGTCTATCTTCAAGTTGTGGTATTTCTTTTGGAGGTTTTTCAGATGTTAGTACTATTTGTTTTCCACTTTCAAACAATGTGTTGAAAGTGTGGAAAAATTCTTCTTGACATTTTTCCTTTCCTGCTAAAAATTGAATATCATCTATTAATAACAAATCAATATTTCTATATTTTTTTCTGAATGATTCATTTTTATCTGTCATTATTGCTGATACTAATTCATTTGCAAATAATTCTCCTGTTGCATAAATCATTTTTAAATTAGGGTTTTGTTTATACATTGCATTTCCAATTGCTTGCATTAGATGTGTTTTACCTAGTCCTACTCCTCCATAAATAAATAGTGGATTATATTTTCTACCAGGTGCTTCAGATACAGCTACTGCAGCAGCGTGGGCAAATCTGTTATTAGATCCTATGATAAAATTATCAAATGTATATCTTGGGTTTAATCTTGATACGTCTCCCCTATTTTCATTAGTTTGTTTTGTTTCAGTTACTTGTGAATCATCACTTTTACTGTATTCTTCTTTTGGTGTTTGCACATTTAATTCGTTAGAAATACTCTTTTCTTCTTCATTCATGCTATCTGGTATTATTTCTTTTGCTTCAAAAGTTATATTATATGATTTTTTTGTTAAAAAACTTAAAGTATTTTCGATTAAATCAAGATATCTTTTTTTACAAATATCTATATGATAATTTGAAGGAGATAAAAAGCACAATGTGTTTTCATCCACAAGTCTGGGTACCATTACTTCAACGTATGTTTTATATCCAACAGGAGATATCTCTTCTTGCAGTATTTCCAAGGCTTGTGACCATATGTTCATAAAGTTTTGTTCCATACAACCACCTTTCTTAAAACGTATGTTTTTAAAAGTTATCCACAGAGTTATCCACATATGTTGATAACTTTTCGACAAAATAATATAAACAATTAAAAAAATTTACATAATTTCTGTGGATTAAAAAATCATACTTAAAAATTAGAATAAAAAATTACTATGATTAATATATCATGAAATATTGAAAAAATCAATATATTTAAGCATTTTTTTATAAATTGTTTTTCTTATAAAAAAATATATAAAACAAAAAAATTTTATAATATGTAAAATTAATTTTATTATAAGTCTGTGGATAACTTTTTCAATTTGGTATTTTTTTGTTAATAATTTAATTAAGTTGTTGACATTTAAAAACATTTATTGTATAATAATAGCACTTTGATTAGTTAATAATGTTTTACTAAGAATTGTAATAACATTTTTATAATATTTAGGAATTTAGGAGGAAAACAATGAAAAGAACATTTCAACCAAAAAAAATACATAGAGAAAAAGTACACGGTTTTAGAAAAAGAATGAGTACTGCCTCTGGTCGTAAAGTTTTAAAGAGCAGAAGACAAAAGGGAAGAAAAGTTTTAAGTGCTTAAACTACTTTTTAAAGTGGGTATGTTTTTCATATCCACTTTTATGTTTATTTTATGAGGGTAAATATGAAATCAACTTTAATTATTAAAAATAACAGTGTTTTTAGATATATTTTAAAAAAAGGGAGATATGCTAAAGGAAAAAATATTGTTGTTCACATTTGTAGTCAGAAAAAGGAAAGAAACAACGATAACCTTATTAATAATCTTGGTATATGTGTTTCTAAAAAGAATGGAAATAGTGTAGCAAGAAATAAGTTAAAAAGATGGGTTAGAGAGAGTTATAAAAATGAAGAAGAAAATATAAAAAAAGGAATTAATATAGTTGTACTTTTTAAGAAGAATTGTATAATTGAAAATGTAGATTATAATAGCATAAATGATGATATAAAAAAGTGTTTTAAGGAACTTGGTTTATATGCATAATTTGGTTTATTTGATAAAATTTCTATCTAAAATTCCAAGAAAATGTGAAGTTAAAATGATTGAATTCTATCAAAAATATATTTCACCTGGTCTTGGAAATCATTGTAAATTTTATCCTACATGTTCAGAATATGCAAAACAAGCAATTGACAAATATGGTATAATTAAAGGAAATATACTTGCTATATATAGAATTATTAGATGTAATCCATTTTCACATGGAGGAGTTGATAAATTGAAATGAAATGAGGTATGTAAATGATACAAGCAATAGCATCAGTCTTAGGATATATAATAAGATTTTTTTATGATTTAGTTGGACAAAATTATTTTATAACAATATTACTTTTTACATTATTTACTAAAGTAGTTCTTTTTCCACTTGCATGGATACAGATAAAATCTATGGAAAAAATGAATAAAATGTCTGTTAAACAGAAAGAAATACAAGATAAATACAAAAATGATAAAGAAAAACAAACACAAGAACTTATGAATTTGTATAAGGAGAATAAAGTAAATCCCCTATCAGGTTGTTTACCTTTAATTATTCAAATTCCAATTATTCTTGCTATGTTTTATATCGTTAAACAACCTCTAACATATATTGTTCAGACACCTCAAGAAGAGATTAAAACATACACACAACAACTATTAAATAAGGAAGATGTTAATGAGAAAGAAATGCAAGCAAATGAGTTATTAATTGCTAAAGAACATAATCTTATTATTAATATGCAAGTAATTCCTGGAATTAATTTAGGTGATGTACCATCAAATGTATTTAGTAAGGATGAAAATAAAAAGGCAAGTCCAATTTCACTAGCAATTCCAATATTAACATTTATAGTTTCATTTTTGCTTAATAAATATTCACAAAAGAATACACAGCAAACACCTGAGCAAGCTGAAATGCAAAAAACTACTAATTTAATGATGCCACTTATGTCAGCATTCTTTTCATATGCAATGCCTTTAGCTTTAGGTGTGTATTGGTTGTTTGGTAGCATGTTACAATTTGTTCAACAATTTGTTATAAATTTAGTTGTTAAAAAAGATAAAGAAAAAATATTGGCACTTGAAAAAGGAGGTAAGATTTAATGAAAAGAGTTACAGAGCAAATAGGTAAAAATACAGAAGAAGCAATTAGAAAGGGCTTAGAAGAGTTAAAAGTTTCTCGTGAAGATGTTAAAATTGAGGTACTTGAAGAAGCATCTTCAGGTGGAGTTTTAGGTATTTTATCTGCTAAAATGGCAAAGGTTAGACTTACAGTTGATAAAAAAATAAGCGATGTACAAGCAGAAGACACAATTAATAGATTAGATAAAATTTTAAAAGAACTTTTTAAAATTACAGGTGATGATGGTATTGAATATAAAATTGAAAAAGGAAAAAATCAAATTAATTTGACAATTACTGGTGATAAAGTTTCTCATTTAATAGGCTATAAAGGTAAAACAATTGAGTCTTTTCAGTCATTGTTAAATGCGATGCTTCAAAGAGAGAATGAAGAAAGTGCAAAAATTTTTGTTGAAGTAAATGATTATAAGAAAAGGAAAGAAGAAAAACTTAAAAATTTAGCAAATAAGATGGCTAATAATGTTATTAAATTTAGAAAACCAATTAGATTGGAGCCAATGTCTGCATATGAAAGATTAATAATTCATACAGAACTTGCTAAAAGAGATGATGTCGAAACTGAATCACAAGGTGAAGAGCCTAGAAGAAGAGTAGTAATAAAAAAGAAATATAATTAATAAAGGTCAGCATTTGCTGACTTTTTAAAGGAAAGGAAAAAACGTTATGTCAACAGATACTATAGCTGCGATTGGAACAGCATTATCAAATAGTGGTATAAGTATAATAAGAATAAGCGGGAAGGATAGTTTAAATATTATAAGAAAAATATTTGTTTCTAATTCTAAAATTATGCCTAATAATATAATATATGGTAAAATAGTTGAAAATGGAAAAGTAGTGGATACAGTTTTGGTTTCGTATTTTAAAAATCCTAAGTCATATACTGGTGAAGATGTGTGTGAAATAAATTGCCATGGAGGAGTTCAAATTACAAGGGAAATTTTACAACTTGTTTTAGAAAATGGAGCAAGACTTGCAGAACCAGGAGAATTTTCTAAAAGGGCTTTTTTGAATGGAAAAATGGATTTAACAAAGGCTGAGGCAGTTATTAATCTTATTAATTCTAAAAACACAACTCAGGCACGAATTGCTGCTAATAATCTTGAGGGCGATTTGTATAAAAAAATAAAAGAAGTAAGAGAAGAGTTAATAGAATTAATGGCCCATATTGAAGTTAGTGTTGACTATCCTGAATATGATTATGATGAAGTGGAAAATGATAATGTTATATCACTTTTAAATAAGAAAATTATTGAAATAAATAATATTTTATCTACGTATGAACAAGGTAAATATATAAAAGCCGGAGTTAATGTTGTAATTTTAGGTAAGCCAAATGTTGGTAAATCATCACTTCTAAATACTTTATCAAGGAGTCAAAAAGCTATTGTAACTGAAATACCTGGTACTACTCGTGATGTCATTGAAGAAAGAATTAATATTGGTAATATAATTTTAAATTTATCAGATACAGCTGGTATAAGAAAAACAGATGATTTTGTAGAAAAAATTGGTGTTAAAAGAAGTATAGAAAAAATAGATGAAGCTGATTTAGTTATCTATTTATTAAATGTTGAATCAGATATTGATGATGAAGATAAAGAAATTCTTTCTAAAATTCAAAATAAAGGAATTAAATTAATTACGGTAATAAATAAGATTGATAAAGGACAAAAATTAAAATTTAATGGCATTTTGGACGAATTAAAACGATTCGGTGTAAATGAAGTAATTAAAATGTCAGTTTTAAATAATGAGGGAATAGATGAATTAAAAAATAAAATTGAAGAAATTTTTAATACTAATGATTTAGATTTTGAAAATGAACTTATAATTACAAATGAAAGACATAGAGATTTATTAAATAAATCAAAAGAATATTTAGAGGTAGCAAAAAAGGAAATAGAAGATAATGAACCAATAGATATTGTTTCGATAGTTATAAAAAATGCTACAAAGTCTTTAGGGGAGATTATTGGTGCTGATGTTAATCAGGATATTGTAAATAAAATTTTTGAAAAATTTTGTTTAGGAAAGTAGGTAATATAATGAGTTATTCACTTGGAAATTATGATGTTATTGTTATTGGTGCTGGACATGCTGGATGTGAAGCAGCACTTGCTAGTGCTAGACTTGGTAAAAAAACAGCTATATTTGTTATAAATATGGAAACTCTTGCTAATATGCCATGTAATCCAAGTATAGGTGGTACTTCAAAAGGTCACCTTGTAAGAGAAATAGATGCATTAGGAGGAGAAATGGCGAAGAATGCTGACAAAACATTTATACAATCAAAAATGTTAAATATGTCTAAAGGGCCTGCTGTGCATTCTTTAAGAGTTCAATCTGATAGAAAAATGTATCACATTGAAATGAAAAAAACGTTAGAAAATCAAGAGAATCTTGATTTATATCAAGCTGAAATTGTAGAAATACTTGTAAATAATGAAAAAAATAAAGTAATAGGTGTAAAAACGAAAATTGGAGCAGAAGTTTATGCAAATCAGGTTATAGTTGCTACAGGTACATATTTAAAGGGAAAAGTTATTATTGGAGAAATTTCATACGAGAGTGGACCTGATGGTGTTTTTCCAGCAAATGATTTATCACAAAGTTTACTTGATATTGGTGTTGAACTTAGAAGGTTTAAAACGGGAACTCCTGCAAGAATTAATGCTAATATTATGAATTTTGATGAAATGGAAGTTCAACATGGTGATGAAAAAATAGTACCATTTTCTTTTGAAAATGAGGGTAATGAAGAAATAACTAATAAAAAGCAAGTAGATTGTTACTTAACATATACTAATGAGAATACTCATGAGATTATACTTAATAATTTAGATCGATCTCCAATATATAGTGGTAAAATACATGGTATAGGACCTAGATATTGTCCATCAATTGAAGATAAAGTGGTTAGATTTAGAGATAAAAAAAGGCATCAATTATTTATAGAACCATTAGGAGAGAAAACTTCAGAGATGTATATACAGGGAATGTCGTCTTCACTTCCTGAAGAGGTACAAATAAAAATGTATAGAACTGTTCCAGGACTTGAAAATGCTAAGCTTATGAGACCTGCATATGCTATAGAATATGACTGCATTGATTCAACAAATTTAAAATTAAGTTTGGAGTATAAAGGAATAGATGGGTTATTTTTTGCTGGACAAGTTAATGGAAGCTCTGGATATGAGGAAGCTGCAGCTCAGGGAATAATTGCTGGTATAAATGCTGCTAGAAAAGCTGATAAAAAAGATCCTTTAATATTAGATAGATCACAAGCATATATTGGTGTCCTTATTGATGATCTTGTAACTAAGGGAACGAATGAACCATATAGAATGATGACATCACGTTCTGAATATAGACTAATGTTAAGACAGGATAATGCTGATATTAGATTAACTCCTATTGGACATCAAATTGGACTTATATCAGACGAAAGATATAATAAATTTTTAAATAAGCAAAAACTTATACATGATGAAATTGATAGATTAAATTCAACATCTGTTAAACCTAATGCTGAGGTTAATAATATACTTGAAAGTTTAAATAGTTCTCCGTTACAAACAGGGGTTAAGCTTTCAGATTTATTAAAAAGAAGCGAGCTTAATTATTATAATATAAAAAACTTAGATTTATCAAGAGAAGAATTACCTGATGCTGTTGTTGAAGAAGCTGAAATAGAAATAAAATATGAAGGATATATAAAGCTACAACTTGAACAGATAAATGAATTTAAAAAAATGGAAAATAAAAAATTAAGTGTAGATATCAATTATGAAAATATAAATGGACTAAGTCTTGAAGCAAGACAAAAATTAAATAAACAGAAACCATTATCTGTGGGGCAGGCTTCACGTATTTCTGGCGTATCTCCAGCAGATATTTCTGTACTTCTTATTTATCTTAGTCAGAATAATTTATAATTTTCATATGAAAAAGGAGTAAGTATATTTATGAATAATATTTCACATGAAAATAGTTCTTTTTATAATTTGCTAGTAGAAGAATCAAATAAAATTGGAATAAAGCTTAATAATGAACAGATTTTAAAGTTTGAAAAATATAAAAATTTGTTAGTAAGTTGGAACGGAAAAATTAATCTTACAGCAATAACTGATGATGAAGGAATAGTGTTAAAACATTTTATTGATTGCCTTGAAATAGTAAAATATATAGACGAAGGGAAAAAAATAATCGATGTTGGAACAGGAGCAGGATTCCCTGGAATTGTAATAGCTATATTCTTTAATGGAAAAGTAGAAGTGACTTTAATAGATGCATTAAATAAGAGAATAAAATTTTTACAAGAAGTAATAAAAAAATTAGAACTTAAAAATGTGATTGTAGAACATGCAAGAGCTGAAGAAATTGGATCTAAAGAAAATTATAGAGAGAAGTATGATTATGCAGTATCAAGAGCTGTTGCACCACTTAACGTGTTATTAGAATTTGATACACCATTTTTAAAAATCGGCGGAAAATGCCTGCTTTTAAAAGGATCAAATGTTGAAGAAGAAATTAAATTATCAAAAAACGCTTTAAATGTATTGAATTGTAAAATTAATAACAAATATAAATATTGTTATACCTATAATGATGAAATATATAGCAGATATGTAGTTGAGATAATTAAAAATGATAAGACGAGTTTAAAATATCCAAGAATTTATGGAAAGATAAAGAAAAATCCTTTATAATTTCTAAATTATAAATTATTTAAAGAGAAAAATAATATATTTTTATTTTTTCTCTTTATTTTTTTATACAATTGATGTATAATACATTAAGAGGTGTAAATATGGCAAAAGTAATATCAATAGCAAATCAAAAAGGTGGTGTAGGTAAAACTACAACTGCTATTAATTTACGCCTATCTGGGTACTTTCCTTTAATCGTCCCTGATAACTGGAATGATTGATAAATGTATTCCCCACATAGCAAAGCCTTGCCGGGAACTCATCATCCTTAAATAAAGTTGCCGTCGCACGTGCGATCTGCGGAGTGATATCCGGTCTTAACACCAGTGTGTTGCCGTCTCTGTCAAAAAATTTATATAATTCCCTTGAAGGAATGGTTCCGATCTCTTTTCTGAATACATCAAAATATTCAAATGTCGGTGTCTGTATGTCCTGATATCCATATAAATGCAATACAGTATTCAGCTTTTTCTGCAATGCCAACTTAATGGCACATTCTCTATTATAAATATCCCGAACGCCTTCCGGGGTATGTAACTTCTGCTCCATGTCTCGTTCACCTTCCTGTCTTTTCTTGGTTTTTCACTTTAGTGTGCTACCACGTTAAAACCTGTTTGTAATTATACGGACTTTGTAGGATTCTGTCAATCCCTCGTTTCCAAATCTTTCTGAATTAAATCCAGATACGGCACAAAATAGCCATTTTTCAGTTGAAAAAACCATTCCGGATCTAATTCTTCCAGCCGGACACTCTTGCGTCCCCCACTCTGCGCGCGGTCCCAGAACTTACGGATCTGTGTATACTGCATATAATAAAGCTCATTTCTTGCTGTATAATAGATCAGAAAAAAGGCAATCCCGCCCTGCCGTTCAAACTTTTCCATAAAGTCCATCTGATGCTCATGTACATTCTGAAGTGGGAAGGTATCTACATTACACTCTTTCGCATCAAAACAGACCGGGATTCCCTGCACTGCTCCGATATAGTCTACCGTACTTGCTTTGTCGAAATACGCAAGTGTGATCTGTCTGTGGTCTTTATCCATACGTACCGGAGTGATCGGTGTCGGGATTTTCTGCATCAGTGCAAGTCCCATCTCACTGTATCTTTCATTCGAATGATTGATAAATTCCTCCAGTGTCGAACCTCTAAGTCCTCTCGAGTTCCATGTTGCCATCTCACATCACTCCCTGCGCTTTACAGATTTGTTCAAATAAGGCCGGGACAGGTGCTTTGATGATCTTTCCTGAAAGCTGTTTGATATCTCCCTCGCAATTCTCCGGGAATTCCAGACGGTAAGCATGCAGAAGCTGGGAACGAAGTCCGTATTCCTTTTTCAAAACATCGTTAAATGACCGGTTCCCGTATTTGTAATCCCCTGCGATCGGATGCCCAATGGATGCCAGATGTGCACGGATCTGGTGTGTCTTACCGGTGATCAGATGCACTTCAAGAAGTGTTGTTTCT